>Ga0209784_100249_pt1 | contig 33848 bp, 40 predicted proteins | sample AraplaCvi_mLB_r2_2_FD_184284 | JGI IMG/M metagenome (GOLD analysis project Ga0209784, IMG submission 184284) | Arabidopsis root microbial communities from North Carolina, USA - plate scrape CL_Cvi_mLB_r2 (SPAdes) (version 2) | ecosystem: Host-associated > Plants > Roots > Endosphere | place: USA...
AAGAAGTAAAAAAAGAAATTAAGAGTTATATGATTTATTACAATCATTATCGGGGGCAATGGAATTTAAAAAAGCTGCCGCCTGCAAAATACAGACAGCAGCTTCAAAAAGTTGCCTAACCTTTTTTAAATGTCCTTTACAAAGGGTACATTTTAGAGTCAAAGTCAGACCTATTATTTTGACATTGAAAAATGCAAAGTATGTCCAATGAGAGAGGTCTGTTATAAAGAAGGCGCAAAAAGTAAAACATATTCTGTCACAATTAAGTCAGATACACATGCCGAACAAGAGGCATTTCAAAATACGGAAGCATTTAAGCAATTAGCCGCAAATCGCTACTAAATAGAAGCGAAGAATAGTGAATTAAAAAACGGACACGGGTATGATACGGTCGACTGCGGGTCTATTTGGCATGGGAATTCAAGGTGCTACAACAGCTACTAAACGAAAATGAATAAGGAACAGAGACAGAAATAAGGTTCGCTATTATAAAACCGTAAGTTTTTCAGTGCCCTCCCTAGGCTTGGCATCCTCCTCTTTTGGCTAAGATGTGATTTACTTTATAACATTAAATACATCGAAAAAGCATGGATCTATTCTGCACTTAATAGCATCTAGAATACAGGGGCATTTTTCGAATGGCCATAGATAGGATAGAGTAAAGGACGATAGTATATTTTTGTCAATACTAAATTATGAAAAAATTAGTTGACTGAATGCATTCATTAAGTTACTATTACTAGCGAATAAGAAAGAGGTTCATAGCGCATACCCTCTATAAAAAACTATGGATGACGTCATTTACGCCATATCCCAAAAATGCGGATATGGCGATTTTTTTTTATTAGATTTAATGCGTAATGAACTTCTCAAAACTTGAGGAGGCATTTTTATGGCTGGAAGAAATGAAGAACAAGGATTACAAAATTTAACCCTACTCGGTAACCAAAACACAAAGTATTTATTTGAATATTCTCCGGAGATACTTGAGGCAGTTGACAATTTACATACGAAAAACGATTTTTTTGTGAAATTTAATTGCCCGGAATTCACGAGCCTCTGTCCAATGACAGGGCAGCCTGACTTTGCGACTATGTATATATCTTTTATTCCAGATAAAAAGCTAGTGGAGAGTAAATCTTTAAAGCTCTATTTATTTAGCTTCCGTAATCACGGGGACTTCCATGAGGATTGTGTTAATATCATCATGAATGATTTAATTAAACTGATTGAGCCGCGCTATATTGAAGTGTGGGGTAAGTTTACGCCACGTGGTGGTCTGTCCATTGATCCATGGTGTAACTATGGTCGCCCTGGCACAAAATATGAAAAAATGGCGGAGCACCGTTTGATGAACCACGATCTATATCCTGAAAAGGTAGATAATCGTTGATGTTATACTATTTAAATGGGTTGTTTGTAGGTTTCTTAATTTTAGCAAATGTTTTAGCTGTTAAAGTGTTTAGTATTGGCGAATGGATGATGCTTCCGGCAGCAGCGATTTTAATTATTTTCACGTATCCTCTTATTGATGTAATTTGTGAAGTATATGGCAAGGAAGCGGGCGCTCGCACGGTAAGAACAGGGCTTATGGCACAGGTGTTTGCAGCGTGCTTTATCGCGATTGCCATTGCACTACCACCTGCACAAGCCTTTGTTCATCAACAGGAGTTTGAGACAATTCTCGGCGGCAGTATGCGTGTCATTATTGCAAGTCTTGTAGCCTATACGGTTAGTGTTAATTTGGATGTTGTGATATTTAATAAATTAAAAGAAAAGCATGGAAGCGGTAAACTTTGGCTTCGAAACAATGCGTCTACGATGTTAAGTCAACTGATCGATACTGCATTGTTTATTACGATAGCCTTTTATGGAATAATGCCAATTAAAGTGCTACTGACATTATTTATAACACAGTATTTGTTTAAATTTTTTGCGTCCATTGTAGCAACACCACTTGTTTATGGGCTAGTTTTCGTTGCGCGAAAATTTGATAAACGTAAGGGCTTTGAAGTATCTCATTACTGAGATGGTTCAAAGTATGAAAAACAAGAATGGATTATATTTAATGTTGGGCGTTTACTTCACTTTGTTTGTTGCAACTTTGAAGATTTATCGGAACAAAATCTCATTTTATCGGAACAATTTTAGCTTTTATCGGAATATTTTCTCGTATTATCGGAACCATTTCAGTTTTTATTGCCCCTAGGTCGGAACGGAAATCTAATCAACCTCTCTTTTTGCCGAAGAGCTTTACTTAATTTCATGAACAAAATAGATTATCAACAACTCGAAGCCATCTCATTGCTGAGATGGCTTTTTAATGTGCGTTTTGCGAAAACTAGCGTTGCTTATTTGTACTTAATAATATTTGTAGTATAAAAATCCCTCTTAGTCTATTTATAGCTCCATTTTTGCATATATGCCATATTGCGGAGGAGCATATACTGTCTATAAGAAGGAGGGAGGTGAGTATTGATGAGAATTAACTGGATGATCCGTTTGCAGCATAAACCATTTTTATTGGCGTTATTTTCGTTGATTTTGTTACTCGCGCAGCAAGTAGCAACTATTTTTGGCTATGACTTAACGAGTGCAATGAGTGAGCAGGCAACGCATATCTTAAATACCGTATTATCAATTTTCGTTTTAATAGGAGTTGTAGTAGATCCAACTACACGGGGAACCAGTGATAGTGAACGTGCTTTAATGTATCGAAGACCGAGATAAATAATAAGGTAAAAATAAATTAAAAGTGTAATTTTACAATAAGGATAAATATGTTATAATGTAAAAAATTGATAGTGCAGGGAGGATGATTGAATGTCGCTTGAAATGGAGCGGAGGATTGCCACGCTTGAGCAAGAAATGATGGATTTACGGCAGGAATTAGAGGGCTTAAAGCGTCAGCAAGCTGTTGAGAAAACAAGCACATTGAACGCCAGAAAATCCATTATTGAGCAATCTACGCCAAAACTAGCGCAAAGCCCAAAGCCAAATTCAAGCTTGGAACAAAAGCCAAAAACAATGCCAGCCCCAGAAAAAAAGATGGAGCCACAGCGAACGTTGGAAGAACGTTTTATGTGGGCACTGCCAAAAGTATTTATGGTCATTTTAGTGATGGGGGTGCTTTGGGGGCTTAAGCTTGTGAGTGATTATGGCTATTTATCAAACGAGGTTAAAATTATTCTCGCCTATGCATTATCGCTTGCCTTAGCCGCAACAGCTTATGTGTTGGAACATAAAAAAATAGGGTCTTCAGCTATCACGATATCTTTATACGGTGGGGCGTTTATTGTTGGAATATTAACAACCGCGGCTAGTGCGATATTGTATGAAATCATCGGTTTAACGATGGCACTTGTTATTGCAGTCGTTTATATCGGCTATGGTATGGCTATTAGCTATTTAAAGAAAAACGAAGTACTAACGATATTCGTAGCGTTTACCTCATTATTATTACCTTATTTACTAGAATATATGGATTTTAGTCCTATCATTATTTTAATCTATGTAGTTGTCCTATTTACGATGCTGCAATTTGTTATTCATCAACACAAGCAGAAATTGGCTCTCTATATAGCAACCTTTTTCTCAGTGCTAGCTATCAGCATTATAGCGTTTATGAATCAAGACAATCGAGCTGTTTTTGCAATAGGTTTCCTTGTTGTTTTATCGATTTTTTACACGAGTTGGTGCCGTTTATATAATGCAGAATCTAAATTGAAATATATTCATGTTGGGCTTCAATTTAGCCTAGGAGCCTTTAGTTTATTGCTCTTGGACTTTATCATTAGTCCTATTGAATATAGCGAAGCACTATTATTCATATTAGTTTGCTTGTTTGCAGCTTTAGCGGGTTATGGCTATAAGCAAAAATGGCAGGAGGCATTTGATAGTGCCGTAACACTCGCATTTATTACACTATGTAATACACTATTAGTTATGAATTTCCCGGAGAAAGTGGATCATTTGCTCATTCCGTTCATCACCTTTGCGGGCGTAATGATGAGTTTACGTTTACGAGTTAGTATGATGAAGGTTGTCAGCTCATTTTCATTTATGATTACACTCGCTTTAAGCTTTATAATTCATGAGCCAGCCCCATTCTTAAGCGTAGACCATGCTAGCTTAATCATGCCAGGAATATATCTCCTAATTATTTATGTATATGCAAGACGTCCGAAAGAGACACAGACTGTATTTGAAAAAGTAATGAAGGACCTATATGTCATTGACTTTTTAGCGGTAATAACGACTGGTTATTTCTTAGCTTATATCGGAAAGCTGGATGGAACGTACTTTGCAGGTGCTGGTAATATTCCGCATCTAATGTATATGATCCTCGCTGTACTTTTCGCGGGATCACTTTTAGTGCCAACCAAATACAAAGGTCGTGCATTAACGCCGGTCCTTACTGTATTTTTCATTCTCTTCACAATAATGCTTGAAATAATTCCATACAATATGCAAGGTGTCGAGTGGTTAAATATAGTAACAAGAATTGTGTATATAGCTGTAATCGTAGCGATTATAATCGATTTACTGATGAAGGGGCGCATTTATCAAAGCTATCAAGAGCAAATAGAGAAACTTCTTGATCCAATTGTTAGTGCAGGTATGGTGCTAACGATGATATCTGTTTGGGGGCTCATCGCTCAGCTTTCCTTCAACAGTTTGCTTGATTGGAAGCTAAGCATTGCCTTCTCAACGATTACATTATTCCTGACAGCAAGTATCTCCCTTTGGCTTAGCAACGTGCGAAACTTACGAACATTACGCATAACAGGTTTTATCATCTTAGTTATTGCGTTTATTAAGCTTATATTCTTTGATTTGTCAGCACTAGACTTACTAATACGAGCAGTCCTGTTTATGACGATTGGTGGGATTGGGTTGCTGTTGTCGGGTAGGTTGTTGCGTAAAAAATAATACTAAAAGATCATTAGATAAGCGTGATATATGCAGTAATTTCAGTGGAATTTAAGCGGGAATTCTAAAAGATGTTTAAGTTGAGGAATTGGCATAAATGAGCTGATGGCAACAATAAACATGGTTTTATGCTAAACGTCAGTGTGATAATTGTTTTACTTGGTGATATGGAAGTATTTTTTTGTTTCATATCACCAAGCTTTGAATTAAGTATAATTATTTTTCTATAAGAGTTTCATATTTTATAGGGGGAGATTCGTTGATAATAATTGAGTCATCTAAACTATTATTTTCTGATATGATTGAAGCGCCTCCTTGTAAGTATAAATTATTACATAGTATTGACCCTTTGACAGTTGCGCCACCTCCTATTGTTAAATTATAGTTTGGGACGATAAAGTCTACTGATTCATTAAAAATTCCACCTGCTAGCGTGATAGTTCCTGTACCATTGGAATAAAATTTACCATTAATACCCCCACCCCCCGAATAGTAGAGGTTAGCCTGTTTAATATACATATTAGTTGTGATAAAGGTATTATTTGTAAAATTCAAATCTTTACTTCCTGCATAATAGATACTTAAATTATTTGAAGATCCCTTTTGATTTAAAAATATATTTCCGAATATTATTTCATCCTCTACAAAGATAGTTAATTTTCCAGAGCCAACAACATTGATATATCCATTAAGTTCCAATTCTTTTAAGTAGAGAATTTTATCGGAATTGCCCACATCAATATTGAGAGTCATACCGCCATTTTTTAAAGAAAAGGTAGAGAGCTTTAAATTGTCTCTTAATAGAAGTGTTTTATTATTGTATTTTTCCCAATCGTCTGCTATTAAATTATTATTATTAATTAAGTTAGAACTACTAGGGAAATAGGTAGCGTTTATAAATTTATCTGTAGGAAAATCTAATGTTTGTTTATATTTATTAAGTAATGAATCGAAATTATTAGGATCGTAAATTAAAGGAATTCGTGAGCCAGGTGAAATTACATGGTCATAAGTGGCGGAAGCAATAGATCCTTTTACATTGTTTTTCATATCGTAATATGCATATTCAATTTTATTTCTTGCATACACAGCATAACTATCACCTAGTGAATTATCATCAAGAGATGCGCTGTTTAGATCTACAATAATTTTTTGAGAGACTGATCTCGAAGTATTTAAGTTTTCCATTGACCCAGTTGATGTAATCGTATAAATCATTTTTGGATCCTGCTCTTCTTGTAAAATACTGATTTCTGCCACGGGTTTTTTAGAAAAGTGCTTCTCGAAATTTTTATAAGATTCCTTTTTTGAAGAATCAAATTTTGGTAAGTGTTCTTTGAAAATATCTTTAAAACTTATTTTTTTTTGCTTAGAAGGCTCTTTTTTTGAATTTGCTATTAATTCTGTTTTATATTCTAAAACCGCACTAGAATAAGCTTTAGAAATCTCTTTAGTTAAAGTAGCTTTTTTATCAACAAGCCCTGCCTCGGCAATGTAAAATATAGATTGATCAGTTCGTTCATTTGCAGATGTTTTTAATGTATTACTGGAGATTGTTAAAAGAGCGATACCTAAAACTGATATTAAAACTAATGTGAGTAAAACAATTAGTAAGCTGTAGCCTTGCTCATTTTTTCGGAAGAAATTCCCTAGTTTTGATTTAATCATTTAGTGTTCACTCCTTATAACAATTTCGGTATTTAAATTTTCTCGTGTATTTTCGATCTGTATCTTATATTTATCCTTTGTAATAGGTGTAATGTCGAAATTTATAATTTGTTGAATAAATATAACACCGTTTCTAGTAACTTTTTTAACTGAATTATCATAAATATATTCTTCATCACCAATTTTATAAATTTTTTTTTCATCATTTTGTTTAATTTCTGGTAGAGTCCCAGATTTCCGAATATCTTTAGTAATCACCTTAAGCGCATAGGATATGTCAGACAGTTGTTCATTTTTTTCTGTTTGCGAGTTGTATTGTTCTTTACTATTAAAAAGAATTCCGTATAGGAGAACGATAATAATAGAGATGATAGTAACAGCTGCTAAAACTTCCAAAAGTGTAAGACCTTTTTGATTTGTGAGCCCCCTCAAATTACATCTCTCCCCACGATACTATATTTTCCATTTGTGATTTTAATGTTTTCTTTTCCTTATCGTAAACTTCAATAATGACGTTCGTTAGATTGCTGAATTCGGAAGGATTGTGCATTTTAATTTTTAACAAAATATAAGCATTTTTATCAGCAATGTTTTTTTGGAAAAGAGTATAACTCCCTTTTTCTTCTGTATATGCATAACCTAAACTGGATATAGTATTTTTTATCTCTTCTAATTTATTAAGTTTAGAGGGGGAACTTATTTCGTATATATTTTCCATCTCTGTTTGTGCTAGATATGTATAATTTACAATTGATTCAGAAGTTTGAATTGTTTTTGAAGAGCTTATTAATAATGTAAAGAAGCTCAACAAGATTATGGTAATAATAACAATAGAAGCAATGACTTCTATTAATGAGAATCCTGAATTATTTAGTAGTTTATAATGCTTAATTTTCAATATAATCACTCTCTTTCTAGAAGTAAGTAGTGAAAATTCTCTATAATCCCTCTTTTCCAGTATCCTCAAAGCTAAACCCCGATTTAATAGTTTTTTCTATCTAGAGCAATTGATTTGATAGCTTGCTTTTGGAAAATGATAGGTATATATAACCTGATTATATAGGTTGTATAACTTATTGACAATGCAACGTTTGTGATTTTAATTACATATCAATAAATTTCTGTTCATAAAATATTAACTTTTTTTAGTCATAAAGACTCATTGAATATTATCTAGTGTATTGTATGGTAAAAATATGAATAAAAAGTAACGGAGACGCATGAGTAATTAGACATTTTATTGTTGGATATATTTGTAAAGGCGGTAAGGCTATGAAATTACATTTGAAGCTAGGCTCAATAGTAGCTGTTCTAATCATTTTATTAACAGTCTGGATACCGAATTTAATGATGGATAGAGCATTAGCTAAAGGCGATGAATCTACTATCGGTGGCATATCAGTTAAAGATTTAGAAGATGATGCTATTGAAAATGCTTTACGAGAGGCCATAAATACTTGGCAAGAGGCTCCTATCGATGTGGAAGGGGCTAATGTTACGATTTCACTCGACCCTAAATTGTTTGTATTTGATGTAGAGCGTACGATAGCTGAATATCATAGTTTAACTGACAAGTCTTGGCTTGCTTTCTGGAAGCAAAGACAAGTAGTACATATACCCTTACATGTGGTAGTTGACGAGCAAGTGAAGAAGCAGCTTGAGGCTACTGGTGTATGGGAAGTTGAAAAGACATTACATACGATTATTACCGAAGCTTCCAATTTAAAAAGTCACGAAGTCGCTGCAACAGTTGCAGATACTACTTTAATAGAAGCGGAGCGTTTAGCTCTATCGATTGAGGAAATCCCTACAAATGCAATGGGTGTTGATAAATTAGCGAATACTTTAAATGATGCTATTGTTTTACCGAATGAACCGTTTTCTCTTTTAACGATGATAGAAGAACAATATGAAGAATCAGATAGTGAAGCGATTAATTTCGTCGCCTCTATGCTGTATCATGTTGCTCTTCAAACCGACTATGAGATTTTAGAAAGACATTCTCAAGGACAGAAGCCAAATTATTTACAACAAGGTTTGGATGCGAAGGTAAATCAAGCGTTAGAGAAAGATTTGCAATTTATAAACCGTACGGATCAACCGAATAAATTAAAACTCACAATAGAAGGTGATTCTTTAAAAGTGGAATTACTAGCTCAAAAGAAAGAAAAAGAAATTTCAGTTCGTGTCAGTAAAGATAAGATTATACAGCCTCGAGTCATTACTCGTTATTCGAAAGATTTACCAATAGGTAGAGAAGAAGTTATTCAAAAAGGTCAAGAAGGCGTGCGGGTCGAAGTGTATCGCTCGATTTCAGAAGATGGTAACACTGCAGAGGAACTTGTTAGTCGTGACTATTATCCACCAGTTAATAAAATTATTGTGAAATCTTCAAGACAACCTGTTGCTTCTGAAAATAGTAGTGGAACGGATAAGGTAAATTCCAATGATCCTGACTTACAAATGGATTTAGATGGAGATGGATTACCGGATACACAATCTGAAAATAAAAAATCCGGCAATAATGCTGCAATATCGAGTAAAGATACTAATACTTCAACAGACCCGAATAACCCTGAAATTGTATACGGCTACTACGATAAAGGTGGGAATTTTATACAAACCAGCCCGTAAAGAGAGGAGCAAACGCGAATGGTCGTAAAAACTGGACGAAAGCGCTTAGGTGATTTACTTGTCGAATCTGGTGTTATTACAAATGTGCAATTAGAATTTGCTCTTACAAACAAAACAAAAGAAGAGAAATTAGGCGATTTTCTTATAAAAGAAAATATTCTAACTGAGCAACAGTTAATCGAAGTACTTGAGTTTCAGTTAGGAATCCCACACATTCATTTGAACCAATATTCAATTAGCCCGGATTTACTGCAGCTTGTTCCAGCCGAACTCGCTAAACGAACAAATATTATTCCGATTCGTCGCGAAAAAAATAAACTGTTTATCGCGATGGCTGACCCGATGGATTATTTTGCAATTGAAGAAGTACGTATGGCGACGGGCTGCCAAATCGAAACAAGTATTGCAGCTAAGGATGATTTATATCGAACACTAACGAAATACTATGATTTACAAGAGTCTATGGAAGCCGCATTGCTCGACATTGGCGCGACAGTTGCTGAAACACAGGAAGAAATTGAACGAGAGGATTCTCCGATTGTTCGGCTAGTTAATCAAATTATTGCTAACGGAGTTGCCCAACGAGCAAGCGATATCCACTTTGACCCACAGGAGACGGAGTTAAGGGTTCGTTATCGAGTGGATGGGGTTTTAAGAACAGAGCGTTCGTTACCAAAACATATGCAAAATATAGTATTAGCACGTATTAAAATTATGGGGAATTTAAATATTACCGAAAATCGAATTCCTCAAGATGGACGTATTAAAACGAATGTTAATTTTAGGCCAGTAGATATTCGACTTTCGACATTGCCAACAGTTTATGGAGAAAAAGTAGTAATGCGGATTTTAGACTTAAGCAGTGTTGCCAATTCTATTGACAAGCTTGGTTTTACAGCGCAAAACGAGGCCCTTTTCCGAAACATGATTGCCAATCCGAATGGCATTCTGCTCATTACCGGTCCTACGGGATCAGGGAAATCATCAACATTATATGCTGCCTTAACTAACTTGAATGAAGAGGGTGTTAATATTATTACAGTTGAGGATCCGGTTGAATATCAGCTCGATGGCATAAACCAAATTCAAGTGAAAGAAGAAGTCGGTTTAACTTTTGCCACTGGATTACGTTCAATTTTGCGCCAAGACCCAGATATTGTAATGATAGGAGAAGTTAGGGATTTTGAAACGGCGCAAATAGCAGTACGTGCCTCGTTAACAGGGCATTTAGTGTTAAGTACTTTACATACAAATAGTGCAGTGGAATCGATTTCTCGACTACAAGATATGGGGGTAGAGCCGTTTTTATTATCCTCCTCACTTGTAGGAATTATGGCACAGCGTTTAGTACGACGAATTTGTCGTGATTGTGGAGAGGACTATACTTTTACGAACCATGAATTAGAAATAATGCGTAAAAACGGCATTGAAGGTTTCACACATGGTAGACGCGGAAGAGGCTGCCCTTCGTGTAATCAAACCGGGTATCGTGGACGGATGGCTATTCATGAAATTTTACCAATCGACCGCAATATTAAAGAAATGATTTTAAGTCGAAGTAGCGATAGTGTGATCCGCGATTATATGAAACAAGAAGGCTATTACACATTACTAGTAGATGGGTTGTTAAAAGTAGTAGAAGGACAAACAACTACCTCAGAAGTATTGCGTGTAGCAAATGTAGATTAGGAGGTGAATGTTCATGACAACATCTAGAAATATTGATGAGCTATTAATACGCGCATTTGAAGAAAAAGCGTCTGACCTCCATTTAACAAAAGGGATTCCGCCGGTTTATCGTATCCATGGGCAGCTAGAACAGTATGGGAGTGAACTACTAACTTCTGAAGAATTACAGACAATGGTGAAAGCTATTTTACCAGAACATAAATTACAAGAATTTTATGATAAAGGGGAAACTGATTTTAACTATTCATTGCCCGGGAAATGTCGTTTTCGTGTAAATGCATATCATCAACGCAATGAAGTGACAATAGCAGCACGTTTAATTGAAGCGAAAATTCCTTCCATTGAATCGTTAAATATGCCGCAGGTACTATATCAATTAGCAGAAAAACCACAGGGACTTATTTTAGTAACTGGGCCAACCGGTTCGGGAAAATCTACAACACTTGCGGCAATGATTGATCATATTAATGAAACAAAGTCAAAGCATATTATCACGCTTGAGGACCCGATTGAATATTTACATTCACACAAAAAATCCATTATTAATCAACGTGAAGTAGGTGTTGATACGCAGAGCTTTGCCAATGGTTTGCGTGCTGCGCTTCGTCAGGACCCTGACATTATTTTAGTAGGCGAGATGCGAGACTACGAAACGATTTCAACAGCCATTACAGCGGCAGAAACGGGCCATTTAGTGATGGCGACATTACATACAAGTAGTGCTCCGACTACGATTGATCGTATTATAGATGTTTTTCCACCACATCAGCAGGGACAAATTCGTGTACAACTAGCCAATGTTTTAGTGGGCATTGTTTCACAGCGTTTATTTGTACGTAAGGACGCTAAGGGACGTATTGCTGCAACTGAAATATTAGTACAAGCACCATCTATTTCAAATTTAATTCGAAATGAAAAAGTTCACCAAATTCCTACTGTTATGCAGACGAGTAAAGCTTTAGGTATGCATACTTTGGAATCTTCTATGCAGCAGCTAATAGCAATGGGGAAAATTTCTTTGGAAGAAGCAAGGCCATATATGAATGCGGGGGATTATAATTGACCGTTTTTCGATATAGTGGACGCACAAAAACAGGTGCACACAAAAAAGGAATTATTGACGCGACTAACAAAAAAGTAGCACTAGAAAAATTACGAGCACAAGGCATTAATGCTCGTGAGCTGGAAGAGTCTAAAAGCATTTTGCACAAAGACTTAAAAATTGGCGGTAAAGTGAAGCACCAGGATTTCGTTATTTACTGTCGTCAATATGCAACACTAATCCGCGCTGGCGTTTCAATTGTAGAGGCAACACATATTTTAAGTGGTCAAACGAAAAGTAAAGCCTTGAAAAAAGCATTAGAACAAGTGGAAGAGGATATACGCGGGGGGACAGCGTTTTCAGACGCAGCGGCCAAACACCCAAAGGTTTTTCCTGTCATGTTTGTGAATATGATGCGCTCAGGTGAGGCAACAGGGAATATCGATGAGACTTTAGAGCGTTTAGCAGGGACACTGGAAAAACAATTTAAAATTAAAAAGAAAGTACAATCGGCCTTGGCATATCCGGCTATTTTATCGGTACTGACAATCGCTGTAGGTTTGTTTTTAATGGTATTTATCGTGCCAACGTTTATGGCTACTTTTGAAGAAATGGACATCGAAATGCCGATCTTAACTGTCGTTGTTGTCAGTATTTCGGATTGGTTAATAGCATACTGGTATTTTGCGATTGGGGTTTTCTTATTATCGATTCTGCTATTTAGATTTTTCTATAAAAATAATAAGCAATTTCATTACAATGTTAATTATATATCATTAAGAATTCCTGTATTTGGTATTTTAATGCAAAAAAATGTAATTGCTCGAATGACTAGAACCTTATCTTCTTTGTTCAGTAGTTCAGTACCAATTTTACAGGCACTAACAATTGTCGAAAAGGTTGTAGGGAATTCAGTAGTAGGACAGGTTGTACTGGAGGCAAGAGATAATCTAGAAAAAGGCGGTACCTTATCTGAGCCATTAGAAAAAAGTTGGCTATTCCCTCCTTTAGTAACCCAAATGACTTCTATCGGAGAAAAAACAGGTTCTCTTGATTATATGCTCGAGAAGATAGCGGATTTCTATGAGGATGAGGTAGATCGCTCCGTCGATACATTAAAATCGCTCGTCGAACCATTAATGATATTAATTTTAGCAGCGGTTGTAGGTGTGATTGTCGCGGCAATTTTCCTACCAATGTTCGCATTATACGAAAATATGTAAGCGTACGAACTTTAAAGGGGGTGGTATAGAAAAGACAGTAGTAGTTGTTGTAGTAGGTGTACATATTTTCGGACTAATCATAACAATTTATAAGGAGGAACACCGATGTTCAAAAAACTCTTAAACAAAAAACTATTAAAAAATCAAAAAGGTTTAACGCTAATCGAGTTATTAGCGGTAATCGTCATTCTAGCGATTATTGCGGCGATTGCTATTCCTGCTATTGGGAATATTATTAGTAATTCTAAAGATAAAGCGCTTCTTTCAGATGCTGCTGGTATACTAGCGGGTGCAAAAATTGCTATAGCTGATGGAGCTTGTGGTGATCCGGGTCAAGCTACTGTTACCTGTGATAAAAAAGTACTTGAAGATGTTTTTGACGGTGAGCTAAATGATAAAGATAATGTAGTATATACTAAAGATAAAGGATATTCTATAACTTATGAAAATTTAAAAAATATTAAAAATAAATCGAAATTTGCTGTTGATACTTTTAAACCGGGAGAAAGTACTACAATAACTGACAAACAATTGACTAAAGCAATGGGTAATGTGGATAAATAATATTAATCTTTCAAAGAACATCCAATTCGTAAATTGGATGTTCAAATGAAAGATTAATATATTTGAATTTTGTTATAAAAATCAAAAAGGAGGCATCTTTTCACATGTTTACAAAGAAGAAAAAATCGCATGTGTCGATTGAAATAAAGGATTATATATTGCGTGCGATTGTGGCAAAAGGTGCTGATCCGTCGCAATGGAAAGGCTATGAAATGCCATTAGCACAAGGAATTGTTGAAGGATCTGTTATTCAGGATGAAATGGAATTGTTTGATGTCATGAAAAATGATGTGGCAAAATGGGCTGGCAAAAAGCAAAATGCGCGTATTTTTGTACCGGATACTTCCGTTTTGTTAAAGAGCTTTGAGCATCCTGATGATATAGAGTGGAATGAATTAAAAGGTTATGTGGAAATGGAGCTTGGTCAGTCCATTCATCTTCCGTTTCAGGATCCTCTTATCGATGTGTATGACCCGAATCCTAATGATGGACAGGCTATGTTATTTGCAGCACCTTCAGAAGAAGTGACGAAAATGATTGGACTTTTACTCGATGCTACATTAGATCCACAAGCAGCAGATATTCGGGCATTGTGTAATATTCGTCTGTTAGAGCATTTGCAATTAATAAAGGACGATCGAACTTATTTAATAGCGGATTGGTCAATCAATGAGTTATCGATAAGTATTTTTTCATTCGGTCAACTGGAGTTTTTACGATACCAATCATTTGATACAGATTTATCGAAATGGAAGCCTGAAGAAATTGAAGAGTATCGTTTTTCTTATCATTCAGAAGTTGAAGATGAATATCGTATGATTCTTACCGATCAAATGCTTGAAATCGATCGTATTATGAATTTTTTTAAGTTTTCCTTACATAAAGGTGAGAAAAGTGTAGATGAGATTATCATTTTAGGAGATAATCCACTACTTTCAACCGTTAAAGAGTTTTTAGAAAATAATTTTTCGATACCAATTATTATGTTAAATGATTCAATCATTCAAAAATCTTTCCCTCAATTTTCAGAGCAATTTGCAAGCTTATTAGGACTTGCATTAAAGGAGGTTAACTGATGGTACCAGACATTAACCTCTTGCCGAATTTGGAAAAGAAGCATTCAACGCCTACTTTAATATATGTAGTATTTATTATTCTTATTGGTATGATAATAGGATATATGATTTTCTTGTTTTTCCAAGCGAAAAGTGATCTTACAACATTAAATGCGCAGGAAGTGGAGCTTTCATCGCAACGCGAACAACTTCAAATAGAGTTAGATAGTAAGCAAAATGCGAACAAAGGCTCATTGGAGCAATCCGTACAATTTGTGGAAAAAGTATCCTATCCTGTGACACCTTTAATGGATGAAACGCAAGTATTATTACCAGAGCAAACGTATTTAAGGAACTATGTATTTGGTGAAAAAAATGTAGAAGTTACGGCTGATTTTGAAACGATGTCAGCTATATCATCTTATTTAGAAAAGCTAACTGCAAGCCCCTATTTCAATGATATACAGGTTGATACTATTTCTAATTTTGATGTTGCTATTGGGAGCCAAGAGGAAAAAAGTGCTAAGAACAAGTTTAAGGAAGTACCACGTTATTCGGCAACTATTACATTAGGAATTGATTTTAAATTTCTCGCTGGAGGTAGAGAATCATGACAAGTAGTAAAAATTCAACGATTCTTATCTTAACAGCTTTAATTGCAGCCATTTTATTTGCGCTTTATTACTATATAGTAACACCTAAATTAGAAGAAGTGGATGCGAAAGAAAGCTCGAATATCGCGCTTCAACAAGAAGTATCTACAATTCAGGAGCAGATTGCTTTAATTGAAAAGAACGGTAAATCTAATCGTACAAGTAACTTAACATTACGTAAAAAAGTACCTCAAACTCGAGCGATTGACGAAGTAATTCGAAATATTGAAGAGATTGAAGTGGTGACAGGCACGCGGATAGAAGCTATGGACTTTAATAATTATGATTCGCTCGTAATGGAGTCAGCTATTACAGATCCTAACTCGACAAATTCTGAGGAACAGGCTGATACACAGCAATCTGCAACTGAAGCGGATGAACAAGCTATTGCTAAAAATGATGAAACACCTGAAGTGAAAGATAAAATACCAACTGCTACTCTCAATAAAGATTCCTTACCAAAGGAATTAAAACTCGTAACATTTGATATTGAAGTTGTCGCATTGGATAATAAAGCTATGGTTGAGTTTATAAAAGAAATTGAAAAAATTGATCGTGTGATGAAAATTGATGCGATCGATTTCACATTAACTGGTGAAGAAGCGAAATTCAAGGAAGACGCTGATACAACCTTAAAAGCAACTATACAAGTAACGACGTTCTATTATGAAGGACAACAATAATCTAGATGGCGCGCATACTTAAGTGTATGGGCGTCTATTAGTATAGGAGGACATAAAAATGGAAATCGCTTATACAATTACAGTTTTACTATTTGGGCTCGTTCTTGGCTCATTTTTTAATGTAGTTGGCTTACGTGTGCCTATGAAGGAGTCCGTTGTGCACCCACCCTCGCATTGCACTTCTTGTAAGAGACAGTTGACGGCGCTTGATTTGGTGCCTGTTTTGTCTTATTTATTTTTAGGTGGAAAATGCCGTAGCTGTGGGCAAAAAATTTCTTGGATTTATCCATTGATGGAACTTATTACAGGCCTATTATTTGCTTTTGCTTATTGGCAATTAGGCTTTAGTGCAGAATTTTTTGTGGCGCTATTATTAATTTCATTAGTAGTCATTATTGTTGTATCGGATTTTGCGTATATGCTTATTCCCGATAAGGTGCTATTATTTTTTTTACCATTGCTAGTTTTTGGACGCGTGATCTCTCCGTTGTCTCCTTGGTGGGACAGTATAGTTGGTGCTGTCGTAGGTTTTGGCATATTATATTGTATAGCTGTTCTATCAAGAGGTGGAATGGGTGGTGGCGATATTAAATTATTCTTTTTACTTGGTCTCGTACTCGGGACACTACATACCATTTTGACGCTTTTTGTAGCGGCAGTAATTGGCATGATTGTTGGCATCGTTGTATTGAAGATACGTGGACAGGGAAGGAAAACGCCTATACCATTCGGACCTTCTATTGCTCTCGCAGCTATTATCATCTATTTCTATGGAGATGCGTTGATGAATTGGTATCTTGGGTTTTGGTAAGTAATCATTGACGGATTCTTTCATAGGCAGTGAATGCAAGCTAAAGATCATGGAGGGGATAGGATGAAACCAATTATCGGAATAACGGCTTTTGCGGAGGATGATTTGTCCTCAAGATTAAATGCTGCTTATAGCAAAAGTATAATGGAAGCAGGGGGAGTTCCACTAATAATTCCAATTGGTGTTGAAGAGGATGTAGCACAAATTTTATCGTTGACGGACGGATTATTACTATCCGGTGGCTATGATGTACATCCATTCCTCTTTGACGCAGAACCTACACCTAAATTAGGGAAGGTTCATCCTGAACGAGATGCAGTGGAGCTTGCTTTAATTAATGCAGCCTCTATTCGGAAAATGCCGATTCTCGGAATCTGTCGAGGGCTTCAAATCCTAAATGTTGCATTTGGAGGCACAGTCTATCAGGATATTGAAAATGAGTATCATAGTAAAAAATTAATAAAGCATGTGCAACAAGCAGCAAGAGGTGTTACAACACATTATGTTAACCTATCACCTGATACATTATTAAAAACGATTATTGAGGAAGAAAAAATTGCTGTGAATTCATTTCATCATCAGGCAATAAACGTAGTAGCAGAAAAGCTGAAAGTGGTAGCAAAATCAAGTGATGGTATCGTTGAAGCGGTAGTGCATGATGATTTACCATTTTGTTTAGCAGTTCAATGGCATCCTGAAGAGTTAGCTATTGCAGGAGATGAAATATCAAAGAAACTATTTGCTGCATTTGTAAAGGCAAGTTTGAAATTTAAGGTAGAGGCATAAACTTTACTAAGATAACCTTGGTGATGAACATGAATACATTGCTAGGTGTAAGGAATCCATTTTCAAGTGGGTTCTTTTTTAGTGATTAAAATAACACTCAAAAGATAAGAAAAAGAGGTATATGCCCATTTGTGAACATAATAACCTCCTTTTATACTTTAATATTGAGATACTTTTAATGTACACGACGATATAGACCTACAACATGCCCTAAAATAGAAACTTGATCTACGATAATTGGCTCCATTGTTGAGTTTTCAGGCTGTAAACGAAAATGACTTTTTTCCTTAAAGAAGCGCTTTACAGTTGCTTCATTCTCTTCAGTCATTGCTACGACAATATCACCATTATCAGCTGTTGCTTTTTGTTTAACAATAACTAAATCTCCGTCTAAAATGCCAGCTTCAATCATTGATTCACCCATAATTTCAAGCATAAATAATTGATCTTCACTTGTACCATAAATATCTGGGAGTGGGAAATATTCATCGATATTTTCAACAGCAGTTATTGGAGAACCTGCAGTAACCTTCCCAACTAATGGGACATGAATAACATGTTGCTTTTGGATAGAATCCTCTGGCTCTAAAATTTCAATAGCACGTGGTTTAGTTGGATCGCGTCGAATCAAGCCTTTTTGTTCTAAACGAGCTAAATGCCCATGAACTGTTGAGCTTGAAGCAAGTCCAACTGCCTCCCCAATCTCACGTACAGATGGTGGATACCCCTTTGCTCGTACTTCTTCTTTAATGAACTCTAATATGGCCTCTTGTCTTTTCGAAACTTTTTTCATAATTGCTCACCTCTTTTTTTAATCATTTTACTAATTAGTAGTATAACAGAATGCGAACACTTAAGCAAACATAGGTTCGAAAAGTGTTTGACAAAAACGTTTGTTCGTATTAATATGAGAACATATATTCCGAACAAACATTCTGGAAAAGGGGTTTTAAACATGTACTGGTTAAAGAAAAATCCACATATTACAACTTTATTAGGAGCTTGTTTGCTTTTTGCGGCATACCTTTTTATAACAGACCCAGGCGATGTAACGTACACAGAAATTGAAATCGCACATGGTGATAGCTTATGGTCGTTAGCCGATCAATACCGTGGTAAAATGAAAACGGATGAATGGATTAAGCTTGTGAAAACAGAAAATGAATTATCGAACGCACAAATTATTGCAGGTAAATCCCTAGTGATTCCAGTAGTGGGTGACCCATCCCCTATAAATTCAATTGAAATTGCGAGAAACGACAAATGAAAATGAATCAACAATCGGCCGTTGTCTATTGCCGTGTGAGTACAGAAAAAGAGACACAAAGTTCCTCGTTAGAGCGTCAGCAGGAGGAGTTGATGCGCTATGCTAAAGAACAGGGCTACGAAGTTAAGCATGTTTTTAAGGACAAGCATAGTGGTTATGATGTGGAACGTGAAGGTTTACTAGAAATGCTTGATTTCATTAAAGAAAAAGAAATAGAAGCATTATTTGTACAGGATGAAACACGCTTAGGACGTGGAAATGCTCGAATGGCAGTATTGCATTTATTGCAGAAAACTGAAACTAATGTTTTTTCTATGCGAGACGAGGGACCTATACAATTAAATGAAATGGATACGATGCTCTTAGAAATTTTAGCAATCGTAGAGGAGTACCAGCGTAGAATCCATAATGCTAAAATACGGCGTGGCATGCGTCGTGCCGTTGAAAATGGCTATCGCCCTGAAAACAATTTATCTAACCGTGGAAATCCAAATGGTCAAGAACGTAAGGATGTTCCTATAGACGAAATTGTCAACCTACGTAATCGAGGCTTCACCTTTGAGGAAATCGCCATGACGCTTAGAGGTTTAGGCTTTGAAGTAAGCAAAGCTACAGTCCATAGGAGATATCGGGAACATCAAGAGGGAAGCGGGCAAAATAAAGTAACGTATTAATCAGTGGGGTTTTTATCGTCCCGCTGATTTTTAATTTTTAAAGGTTAAGTTCCAAAGTGACGGGTAGACCCGATCGACGAATAGAATGAATAGTAAAAAATAAGAGAAGTAGCAATTTCTACCTCTCTTTAGCGATTTTTTTGTTATGCCCTGTACCAATTTTCATCAAAAGAGAGCTGCAGGGCTTTACCAACAGTAATGCCAAATTGTATAAAACCTTTGCCTCTTGCAGTTATGATGTTGCCGTCTTGTACAACTAAGTCTTCAGAGAGATGACTAAGATCAAAGAAGCCCAGCTTATCCATACCTTCTGGAGATAATCCTACAGTATATTTTTTGTTCTTTAATACTCCGGCTTTTGCTAAAAGAGATGGCGTGCTAGAAATACTTGCAATGATAGCTCCTTTGGCATTTACACGACTAATAAAATCTATTAATTTTTGCTCATGTATTAATAAAGCTATATCCAAACACCCTGGTAATATCAAGCTATCGATTTCGTCAAGATTAATATCACTTATTTGTGTATCTGCCATACAGGATAACCCAGATTCCCCTTTAATTTTTTCGCTGTTTAATCCAACAGTTATGACGGGTTTATTTCCTTGCATTAATATAGATAATGCTACACTCAATTCATATTCACTAAATTGGGGATACAATAATACTGCGGTCTTTTTCATCTAAATTTCTCCTCTAGAAATCGATAATCCCTAAAAGCATCTTATGCCCACTCTTCTTTTAAGACCGCATAGTAATATTCATCCCACCACTCATCTCCATTTGGTATGCATTTTTTAAAATAACCTTCGCGTCTCATGCCGATTTTCTCCATCACTCGATAGGATGGGATATTTTCTGGTTGGCATGTAGCAATAATTCTATGAAGTTGCTTTTCTTTAAATCCGTAATTCAGCACAGCTTTTGCTGCTTCAGAGGCGTAGCCATTATTGTAATAGTTCGGATTCAATACCCAGCCAATTTCATATGTATGTTCACCAAAATATTGATGAAAAACAATATGACCAATGACAATATTGTCGCTTTTTAAAATAACAGGGAAGTATTTTGCCTGTTCACCGCTATTTTCTAATACGAACTTTTTAGCTTCTTCCTCATTAAAAACTCCCTCGGGAATATACTTCATTACATTTGGATTCGAAGTATATTCATAGACAGCTTGCCAATCTTGAATCTCAAATTCTCTTATTAAAAGTCTGTTTGTTTTGATAAACATTTCATTTTTCCTCATTTCACATTAGTTTTATTTTCTATTTATTTATCAGCTCATCAATCTTTTTATTCATTTTTTTTACTTCTGATTTGTTATATAAATAAAATAACACCCAAATTAGAGTAAATAGTAAAACACTAAAGAATAGCATTAACAAAGTTATTCTTATAGATGATGTGGGAAGCCAATTTAAAAATAGCGCAACAACAATAAAAGTACCTAAAGAAATTGCAAAATGGATAGCTGTTTGTAGTAAAAATGTTAAACGTTCTACTTGATAAATGTACGATGGTAATATACAAGCGAGTCCTACAATAATTGAACCGAGGGATTGTTGTATAAAGCCAGCCGTAATAGCTTCGAAAAAAATATCTCCAAAAATCCATGAACCGAAAAGATTAATAAAAACAAAAACTGTACAGCCCATACTTACACCAAACGCTACATTTTTAAAAAAATGCACCTAACTTAAACCCCCAAACGCTTTTTAAATTGCTTTCGATAATTACGAGTAATTACTTCTTTAATTCCTAAAACTAGCTCAATTTCCATTGTTCCGTTAAATGAAGCTTCGATATTTTTAACTTTTGTTAGATTTATAATTGCAGATTTAGAAATCCGTATAAAATTATTCCCTAGTCGCTTCTCTAATTCATATAAAGGTTTATTCAATATGAGACGATTATTATCTTCATTATATAAAGCTAATTCTCTTCCTTCAGTTCGAATAACAATAATTGAATTTGGATCAATGATATATGTTTTATTATTTGCTAGCCCTGTTAAAATTTGTTCTTCTTTCTCTTTTTGTAATAAAGAAATAGCAGCTTGTATCGTAGGAGTAAGTTTTGCTGTACAAATTGTTACATGTGGCTCTTTATACTCTGAATCTATTTTCACCTCTATTTTCAGCTTTATCACCTCTCAAGAAAATTATAGCATATTCAGCGTTTTGGAAAATGCAGGTTATTATTCGAAAAAGGCATCTTACACAATCATAACAACATGTTACTCCAAACGTATTGTTGGGGTACATTTCGTTCGTTATATTGAGTTTAGGTAAATTAAAAGCTTTTAATATATTGCAAATGAAATAGAGATCTAAACAATATAGGGATATGAATTTTTCGATAATTGACTATTTAAGAATTTATTATTAGGAGGTTAGGGCTAATATGAATGAAATAACTACTTCAAGTGATAGAACTAAAACTGGTTGGATATTAGTAAGTATTGCAACTATGCTAACAGCTAGTATAATTTTTTGGTTCTATAATAATCCTGAAGGTTTTATTGAAAATGGAATTGGATTTAAGACGGATGTATTTTCGAATATATTTATTTGGACTTTTACACTATTTATCATAACGGGATACATTACATACACACTCAGTGCTATACCTTTTGTAAGAGCTCATTTATTTACTATTTCTTGGCTTAAAGTAATTGGAATATGGGCTGCCGTTGTGACAGGAATAGTAGAAGAAGTTGTTTTCAGACATATACTTATGGAATACCTATTAACAATTGCATTTTCAGACGTAGCACAAATATTAATTTCAGGGATACTCTTTGGAATTGCTCACGGTATGTGGGTACTTTTAAAAGGGGATTGGAAATTTGCATTACCTGCTATTATAAGTACAACAATATTAGGGAGTCTTCTCGCAACGCTTTATATTGTAGCTGGACGAAGTACCTTTGCACCAATAGTAGCTCATATTTTAATTAATATGTTTATTGAACCATGGCTAATGTTATCTGCTGTTTCTGGAAAATGGGCTAGTAAATAAAGAACAAATTATATTTGCTAATTGTCCTTAACCTGCAAGCTGAGTGAAGTTTCTAGAAATTCCTTTATACTAAATTCAAGAATAAAGTGATACTTGAAAGGTTGGTATAACTGCTTTTCAAGGGGAGACATGCTATACTTTACATACCATATTCATTAAGATATGTATTGAAAGGTGTGTAATTATGTTATCAAAAGAAAAAATTAACCGAATCAATGAACTTTCTGCTAAGGCTAAAAGTGGTACATTAACAGAGGCAGAAGCTAAGGAACGATCAGCGCTTCGTAAAGAATATCTAGATACATTTAGATCAACGATGCGAGATACAATTGAAAACGTAAAAGTAGTAGATGCTGAAGGAAATGATGTAACACCAGAAAAAGTTAAACAAGCGAAAAAGAATAAATTTCTCAATTAATATGACACATTTAGGTCAATAACGCCTCAGCGTTAATTGTGTCCGGATTTTGAAATTGCGCTTAGGCTTGCGCGATGCAGGTCAGTTAGCCGTTTGTAGGATGTGAAGGTTTTAGGCTAAATCCTTATCCGTGACATCCCGCCGGAGGTATTATCTTTATTCTGTTGGCACTATTGTGTGGGGGATTTTTCGCTGAATAAAGATAAAGTATGTTATAAATCTTTAATAGTATAACAAAACCATTGTTTTCTGAAGCAATGTTGACTAAACTGTATAAGAACAATATATAGGACGAGAAAGGATGTCACAAAATAATGACTCAACATGCGGATCAACTAGCGATTAATGCTATCCGAACTTTGTCAATTGATGCAATTGAAAAAGCAAACTCAGGTCACCCAGGTTTACCGATGGGGGCTGCGCCAATGGCTTATACGCTTTGGACAAAACAACTTCACCATAATCCGGCTAACCCAAAATGGTTTAACCGCGACCGTTTTGTACTTTCAGCAGGTCATGGCTCTATGCTTTTATATAGCCTACTTCATCTAGGTGGCTACGGCTTACCAATGGAAGAAATTCAAAACTTCCGTCAATGGGATTCATTAACTCCAGGACATCCTGAATATGGTCATACTGTTGGGGTAGAGGCAACAACAGGTCCTCTAGGTCAAGGTATTGCTATGACAGTTGGTATGGCAATGGCTGAACGCCATTTAGCAGCTACTTACAATAAACCAGGACATGACATCGTTGATCACTATACATTTGCACTTTGTGGCGATGGCGATTTAATGGAAGGTGTAGCGGCCGAAGCTATCTCTTTAGCAGGTCACTTAAAACTTGAAAAGTTAATCGTTTTATACGATTCAAACGATATTTCTTTAGATGGTGATTTAGAAAAATCATTCTCAGAAAATGTTCAAAAACGTTTCGAATCTTATGGCTGGAACTATTTAAAAGTTGCAGATGGTACAGATGTTGAAGCAATTAACGCAGCAATCGAAGAAGCTAAAAAATCAACTGGCAAGCCAACACTTATTGAAGTGAAAACTGTTATCGGTTTTGGTTCACCAAACAAATCTGGTAAAGCTGCTTCTCACGGTGCACCACTTGGTCAAGATGAAGTTGTTTTAACGAAAGCATCTTATGAATGGGCACACGAGCCATTCCAAATTCCTGCTGAAGTATATGATACATTTGCAGCAGCAGCTAATGTTCAAGGGGCACAGCCTGAGGAAGCTTGGAATGCTAAGTTTGAAGCATATAAGCAAGAGTTCCCAGAATTAGCAGCGCAATTTGAAAAGGCAATGAATGGTCAATTACCAGAGGATTTTGCTTCAGAATTACCAGTTTATGAAGTAGGTAAATCAGTAGCTACTCGTTCTTCTTCTGGAGATGCAATCAATGCAATTGCAAAGAAAACGCCATCATTCTTCGGCGGTTCAGCTGACCTTGCTGGCTCAAATAAAACGACGATGAAAGACGCTGGAGATTTCTCTGCAGACGATTATGCTGGCCGTAATATTTGGTTCGGTGTACGTGAGTTTGCGATGGGTGCTGCTATGAACGGTATGGCACTTCACGGTGGTCTTAACGTATTTGGAGGTACATTCTTCGTATTCTCTGATTATGTTCGTCCAGCTGTACGACTTTCTGCATTAATGGGTCTTCCTGTTACTTATGTATTTACACATGACTCAATTGCTGTAGGGGAAGATGGTCCAACGCATGAACCAATCGAACACCTTGCATCTTTACGTGCAATGCCGAATTTATCTGTTGTCCGTCCAGCTGATGCAAATGAATCAGCCGTTGCATGGGAGCTAGCAGTAGCATCTGAAAAAACACCAACTGTTTTAGTATTGTCTCGTCAAAATTTACCTGTTCTTGACGCATCTATTGATACAGTACGTGAAGGTGTTACTAAAGGTGCTTATACAGTGTCTCCTGCTACAAAAGAAGTGGCAGATGCCATTTTAATTGCAACAGGCTCAGAGGTTTCACTAGCAATCGAAGCACAAAAAGCATTAAAAGCTGATGGTGTAGATGTGGCAGTTGTTTCAATGCCATCTATGGATCGCTTCGAAAAACAAGACGCAGCTTACAAAGAATCTATTCTTCCAAAAGCTGTAACAAAACGTCTTGCAATCGAAATGGGCTCATCATTCGGCTGGCATAAATACACTGGTTTTGAAGGGGACGTTCTTGCAATTGACAAGTTCGGCGCTTCTGCACCGGGTGAAATAGTGATGGAAAAATACGGATTCACGGTAGAAAATGTTGTAGCGAAGGTTAAAGCGCTATAATTAAATAAAATACCGCAATACTCAGGAGGTTAAATCTCCTCTGAGTACTGCGGTATTTTTTCGTGTTTAGAAGATTTCACTAAAGAAATCCAAATAGCCGCACAATGAATTAGTAGCATAATAACAAAACAGTAAAAGCCTTTGGAACTTCCTTCAATGTTTAGCTCATCAGCTATAATGCCACTAAACCAAAGAAGCTGACCTGTGACAATTGCTGAGAGGCTTGCAAAAAGTAAACAAAACCAAATAGATACTTTTTTTACAATGACAATAATGAGTAGCAAAACAGCAAAAAGTAGGGTAGCTTCAAAAATCGGATCAAGAAGTGAAAACGTATTTTCATTTACAAAATGCTTATAAGTAAATTGAGTATCCACACAATCCCTCCTTAAAAATAATAACGTTTTTTGGTAATAAAAGGTTTCGTAAATAAAGAAACTCATCTAGTATTAATTTCCAATTGGTATACAATGATAAGTGTAGGCATCGAACTAGAACTGTTGAGAGGTGTTTAAATGAATTCACAAGCTATATTCACACAAGTAAAGAAAACTTTCTCACAATTAGATTGTACAGGTGGCGGAGTTATTATTAATAAGCATGGTCAAACACTATTAGAAGAATATATTGGTGTGCAAGGACAACAACAAGACGCCAAAAGGGTAGGACCACATACTCTTTTTCATCTTGCATCTGTTCGTAAAACATATGTAGGATTTGCTGTAGCATATGCGATTTATCATAACTATATTGCTTCAATAGATGATAAACTAAGTGATTATTTAGACAATGAAATAGCTTTTGTTGATGTATCAATTAGACATCTACTCACCCATACTCACGGTTTACGTCGCCAAAATGAAAAAGTAATGAAGGAATTCAAAGCAGGTTATAACTGGGCATACCGAGATATTAATGTAGAACTACTTGCAAAAGTCATTTTTAAAGCTACTGGAAAAACTATTGCAGAAATTGTAGAGGAGCAAGTATTTCAGCCATTATCTTTTACTGAAACAAATTGGTTTAGTGAAAGAAACGAACAGCATATAGAAGTAATACATAATGACAACCCCTTTTGGTATGAAAGCGACGTATGTGATGGTAGTAAAATGAATATGTATAGCACATTAAGAGAGCTAGCTAAGTGGGGACAAGTGCATCTTGATAAAGGGAGTTTACATGGAAAACAAATTATACCTGAAGAAATCATACAGTTGTTAACGACAATTCAATCCCCGAACTCTAAACCAAAGAACTTGCCAACTAATGGCTTTTTCTGGTTTGTTCAGCCACAACAGAGAGAAGGGGTTACAGAGTTAAGCCCAATATTACCACAAGGAAGCTTTCAAATACTTGGTTTCACAAGTGTTGCTCTATTGGTAATTCCTAAAGAAAATATTGTGGTAGTTCGTGGATTTAACAGCTTTGGCTCACCTGCAGGGTTTGACTACATTAAAGATATTCATGATTTTGGTTCAATCGTGTATCAATCCATTCTTTAACAATAAAAGGAGGGCTAGTAATGAAAAAGTATAGCGTAGTGTTATTTGATTTAGACGGTACAATTTCTGATCCTAAAATAGGGATAACAAAATGTGTTCAATATGCTTTAGGAAAAATGGGTATAGTAGAAGCTGACCTTGATCAGCTTGAAACGTTTATTGGGCCACCTCTGCAAGTATCATTTCGAGAAATATATGGATTAGATGATGTTGAAATTGAGCAAGCGATTGCTTATTACCGTGAACGTTTCATCCAAACTGGCATGTATGAGAATAAATTGTATCAAAACATATCATCTTTATTAGAATTTTTACAGAAGGATGGTTATCAGTTAGCAATAGCCACATCTAAGCCAACTGTATTTGCAGAACAAATTATACAATACTTTAACCTTGAACATTTTTTCGACCTTGTCGCAGGCAGCAATTTGGATGGCACACGGTCAGCTAAAGGAGAAGTTATCGCATATGTACGCGAACATTTTAATGAAGTGAATATCGATCAATTAATTATGATTGGAGATCGTAAATACGATATTGTTGGGGCACATGAAAATCAAATCGATTCGATCGGTGTTACTTATGGCTATGGCTCACTTGAGGAATTGACGGAAGCACAAGCAACATACATAGTGAACAGCGTAAACGAGCTGCAACAATTTTTTAATAGCTTGAGTTAAAAAATACGAAACTGTATTTCTATCAATGCAGTTTCGTATTTTTTGGAAAACAACTGAAATCGCTGATAAAAGAGCGAAGATCGCTGATAAGCCAGGTAGAATCGCTGATAAAAGAGCGAAGATCGCTGATAAGCCAGGTAGAATCGCTGATAAAAGAGCGAAGATCGCTGATAAGCCAAGTAGAATCGCTGATAAAAGAGCGAAGATCGCTGATAAGCCAGGTAGAATCGCTGATAAAAGAACGAAAATCGCTGATAGCCTAGTCAAGTCCTTTATATTGTGTAAAAATATTATACAAAGTTTTCAACTCTGACTTTAGTTTTGTCAAATTGTCCAGCTTATGTTGGAATTCGTCGCTAAAAGTGTGAGTTGCGCCGCTAACCAAAGGAAGAACGCCGCTAAAACACGAAATTCCGCCGCTAACCAAAGGAAGAACGCCGCTAAAACACGAAATTCCGCCGCTAACCAAGCAAGGAACGCGCTAAAACACAAAATCCCGCTGCTTCAGCTCTGTCATCGCTGATAAAAGAGCGAAGATCGCTGATTGCCCCAGCACAAACAATCGCTAATAAACCAAACGCCTAAGAAAAACTACTTCGCAAGCCCGTTTTGAAAAGCGTAGACAACGGCCTGTGTTCGATCTTGGACATCGAGTTTTGCTAAAATATTGCTGACATGTGTTTTTACGGTTTTTAATGCAATGTATAAGTCATCAGCAATTTCCTGATTGGCCTTACCTTGAGCCATTAGCAATAATACTTCCATTTCACGCTCGGTAAGTTGCTCATACAGTGGGGTACTATTGCCGTGGCGCATGCGATGCATCATTTTTGATGTTACTTCTGGCTCTAGAACAGTTTCGCCGCCCATTGTTTTACGAATGGCATCGGCAATTTGCTTCGCGTTGGACGTTTTTAAAATATAGCTAACTGCACCGGCTTCTAATGCAGGGTAGACTTTATCATCATCTAAAAAACTTGTTACCATCATAATTTTTGCCTCTGGCCATGCTGTTAAAATTTCAGCTGTCGCTTCAGCTCCTGTCATGATTGGCATTACATTGTCCATTAAAATAATGTCTGGACGCAGCTCGAGAGCACGTTCCACTGCCTCTTTACCATTTTCAGCTTCACCTACAACAGTGATATCTGGTTGTGCTGACAAATAGGCAGAAACCCCGATACGCACCATCTCGTGGTCATCCACTATTAACACTTGAATCATTCACTTCAACCTCCTTTTGTAGTGGAATTTTAACCTCTACAATTGTACCTTCTCCAGGTACGGATACAATTTTGTACGTACAGCCAATCTCTACCGCACGCTCGGCAATGTTTTGCAGTCCATAAGAAGTAGATTTATCAGCTTCGACATCAAAGCCGAGGCCATTGTCCTGAATACGTAAAATGGCTAAATCATCGCGGGCAACTAGCAGTAATTCAACTTCGCTCGCTTTGGCATGGCGAAGCGTATTGGATAACGCCTCCTGTGCAATGCGGAATAAATGATCCTCCTCCGCTTTGGATAACGACATTTCCTCAAGCTCATATTCAATATGAAAAAATACCTTCTGCTGCAGCTCAATAATGAGCTCCTCAAGACCTTGTGCTAGCGTTTTATTATGCAGAGCTACTGGGCGTAAATGTAATAATAATGCACGCATTTCAAGCTGTGCCTGTTGTACAATTTTTTCGACCTGCTTTAAGCTCGTAGCATTTTCGTCGGTTTCGGTTAATGCGGACAGTAACATCGAAGCGGCGAATAATTGCTGTGATACAGAATCATGAAGCTCTCGAGCAAGGCGTTGACGTTCAGCGATAATGCGCTCTTGAATAATTTTATCGTTAGCTTCTGCACGTTCATTGGATAAACGTTGTAAGCTTTTTCGTTGAGTATCAATTAGCTCACTTGTTTGAACTAAAGCCTTTTTCAAAGGTTTTGGTAAAGGCTGTTTTTTAGGTAATACAAAGTCGGGTTCAACTAACTGTTTCACGATGCGGGTTGCCTGAGCCTCTCTTGCACGGGCAGTCATACTGATCCAACTGGCAATCAGTAAACTAATGGCGAAAAGAGTGACGACAATAAAACCACCGAGTGGAATATTATTATAATTCTGCTGCCATAATGGCTCCCATGTTTTCTCGTTTGGCTCGCCCCAAACAGCGACAAGGAGACCGAATGTAGCACTCATCAACATAAAAAGTAAAGTCAAAATTCTTGAGATAAAGGCAATCATTTACGTAGCACCTCCAAGTCCCCAAGCCAAGTTGCAACGTGTATGACAAGTGTACGTTTTGCATCCTCAGGGTTTCCATCTGAAAAACTTACACTTTCATTCAGTAGGCGTTGTGGCCCAACATGTAGGCATTTTATTTCACCAAACAATGTCGTATAGTGTAAGCGGAATGGAATTTCGTAGGGGATATAAATTTGTACCTTACCAATGCCTTGTCGGATCGTAATAATACTTGTGCCGGTAGGTAAAATTGTTTGTGTTGTGTCAATCGTAATGTCGCCTGCAAGCCGCTGTATTTGAACATCTTGCCATTTAAAGGCTTCCACTGGTGCTGGCAATATACCGAATAATTCGTTCTTCGTAACAGGGAGCTTCTCAAAAAGCTCCAAACCAACAACTTTGGCTTCATTTTCTCTTTGCAAGTATTGATAGAGCATATATAAAAGAATGATGACGATAAATAAGCGTAAACTCCACATCGTAAAGAGTGCGATGGAGATAAAGAAAATTCCTGTCCATTTAAAGAAACGATTTTTTTTCGAGAAGCTTAAATAAAGAAGTCCTACCCCAATCAATAGACAGAAGGCGCCACCGTTATTAAAAATTGTGAGCTCCACAAAGACGAGTAAAAAGAAGCATAGTACCCCAAATGTGAGCTTATTAGTTGTGAAATTTTGCAAGAGGGTCACCCTTCTTTCTACAAATTGATGAGAGAAGACGAACTTCTCTTAAAAAATATTTTTAAAAGTGTTGTTAATGATTTGAAGCATCAAATCCAGTGTATTTGGAGCAGAGTGCTCTAAAGTAATAGAACTTCTTACCATTGGGTGCATCTCATAGTTCGATTGTTCATCATATTTACCCTGTATAAAATAAACGGGTACTTTCAAATAGTATGGATGATTTCTTATTTTAGCTCTTCGCTTTTAATTAAGCTAAATTGTGGCCCTGAAATAAATGCTTTATACAGATCCTGTAAAGAGTAATCAGGGGAAGTAAAAGCTCCTTTTATCAATTCGAAGAGACTCACTTTCTTGATCGTAGCATCAAAATAATTCATGCCTCTATATGATTGATAAAATCACTAAATGGATCCTCATCTTTTGCTAAATAAGGACCTTTTAAAGGCATATTTTAATCATAGGACTAAATAACTTTATTTCTATCTTTTTTGGTCACCTTCAAAGAAATGGGATGCTTCAATAAATGAGGCATCCCTTATTTCTTTTATTATAACATGGTATTTTTTTAAAATAGCAGTTATTGTTATTTATTTTCAATTAGCAGTGGTGCGTTCTCTTCTGCGACATTTTTTTCTAGCTGCGCAAGACGAGACTCGAAAGATGTTACTTCATGATCTTTGTCGATTTGGTAAGCAAGCTTATCGATATACGATTCTAAATCTTCAAAGTTGGTTTTATTGTTTTTAGCGATCATACCGTCCATTTGATGGTGAGCGCGTGTGACGTTTTCTTTCCCCATTAGCTGTAATTGACGCACTTTCATATCTTTAATTTTGTGTTTCATCGTTTCAAATTTGCGTTCAAGTTCGAAGTATTCACGTGTACTTGCTTCAATACTAGCTTGTAATGTATTGTTACGTGCTGTGTATGCAGCAACTTCATCAGAAGCAAAATCGATTAAATCTTGCTCCCCGCTAGTAGTAGCTAATTTTAATTGTGCCTCACGTTTAGCTAGTAATTCAGCATTTTGTTTATATTCCTGCTCTAGTTTTTCTTTTAACTGACCTTGACGCTCTAATAATTTTCCAGTTTGCTCTGTTTGTTTTTCTGCTTCACGAATGTATTGGTTCAACATCGCAATTGGATTTTTTTGTTCCTTCTTATCAAATAACTGATGTAAATCAGCCTCTATTGTATATTTAAAACGTTGAAATAAGTTCATGTAAATTCGCTCCTTTTATTTTGTTAAGTTAGACCATTCTTTTTCAAAGTTTGTAAATGGATCTTCTTCTTTAGCTTCAATTGTTGGGATTTTTACATCTTCGCCATTCCATTTTTTATAGATAACATAGATGACAGCGATTGCTGCTAAACCAACCATTGCTGGGATATTCGATATTGCTGATAACACACCAATCAAACCTACTGTAAACCATAAGATTTTACCGAATGTCGATTTACTTGAAGTGTAAAAGTGCATACCGAGTGCTACAAACAATCCAGAAATTAGTAGACCTGCAAGTGGTCCTGTTAAAGCGAGTGCAACACATCCTGCGATAAAGCCTCCTATTAGTAGAAAAAATTTTCTCATATGTTTTAGCTCCTTTCGTTGATACCTTTATATTACCTATTAGAAAGCTTTGCTAAAACGGACTGGAAATTGATTTTACTCTAGGTCTTGAGGCTGAGAATATTCTAAGTACTATAGAAGAAGCTAAAAACTTAATTAGCCATAAAGCATTTGATAGAACGGAAAGTAGAAAGTTTTCGACAAAAATAGAAGATGAATGCCTCCTTCGTTTGACAAATTAAAAAGTTTGGATGAGCTATACTTATGAAAAAGCAATGAGCGAAGGAGGATTTCTAGTGAGAACCTATTCCATATATAAAATAAAAGAAGAGCATTTAACGTTTATATTCGGCAGAGAGCGTAAGTTATTAGAAATGATGCAAGGCTGTGAAGACGCTAACGAGAAATCCTTAAAAGAGCTTGCATATATATGTGAAAGCGTACGCTTTGATGAGATTGCTACGATGCTTGAGGCGCAACTAGATTCCAAGTATGCACATTTAGAGAGAGCTCGTAATGCTTTATTTTTAGAACATCCTATAAAAGGAAAAATGGCTATTTATTTAGTGGAACGCAAAATTTGTGTTTATTGTGAGGGTTCACGAATGCTTGATTTGGATCTATTCCAAATGCTTGCGAAGATGAGCGAGCGCTTTATTGCATTTAATAAACAAGATAATGAGTGTGGGTGGTTAAAGCCAATGAAGTATACAATGCATTAGGAAATTTCACTACAATATATAGTAACACGCTAATATTTGGTGTATAATGGAGCGTGGAGAGTTTTTTTCTCGGTATATATTGTAGTGGAGGAGGTTGGTTGTATGCCTACATGGGGCTGGATTATTATCGTAATTATCGCATTAGCAGCAGGCGCGGCACTTGGTTTCTATTTAGCTCGCCAAGCTATGATGAAATATTTAAAAGAAAACCCACCAATTAACGAACAAATGATTCGTATGATGATGGCGCAAATGGGTCGTACGCCGTCTGAAAAGCAAGTACGTCAAATGATGTCACAAATGAATAAATTCCAAAAATAATTGGAATTTTAAAGAGCAACTAGTCCAAGCCAGGGCTGGTTGTTTTTTTAACCCCTTATAGCGAAGGCAACACAATTATGCTGAGATATATTGATTTTTATAAATTGTTTGAATAATTAATTGAAAACCATATAAATCTATCGGAAAACTAGTTATAATGGAAATATTCTATATAAAGGAGTTGTTTGTATTGCAGAGAGAAAAAACAAATGTTGAAAGCTTTGATTTAGATCATACGAAAGTAAAAGCGCCATATGTACGTTTAGCGGGTGTTAAAACAGGGAGAAATGGCGATGAAGTGTACAAATATGATATTCGACTTAAACAGCCAAATAAAGAGCATATGGAAATGCCCGCATTACATTCCCTAGAGCATTTATCGGCTGACATTATCCGCAATTACTCCGACCATATTGTTGATTTCAGTCCAATGGGTTGCCAAACAGGCTTCTATGTATCGCTAATAAATCACAATGATTATGAAGACTTATTGAATATTTTAGAAAAAACATTTACAGATGTAGCAAAGGCCACTGCAGTCCCAGCATGTAATGAAGTGCAATGCGGCTGGGCAGCTAGCCATAGTCTAGAAGGTGCACAAGCGTTAGCCAAAGAATTTTTAGCCAAACGTGATGAATGGCATATTGTTTTTGCTGAATAAAAAATTTAAAAACCTTGCGTGAATGAATGAACTGCACT
>Ga0209784_100250_pt1 | contig 33711 bp, 31 predicted proteins | sample AraplaCvi_mLB_r2_2_FD_184284 | JGI IMG/M metagenome (GOLD analysis project Ga0209784, IMG submission 184284) | Arabidopsis root microbial communities from North Carolina, USA - plate scrape CL_Cvi_mLB_r2 (SPAdes) (version 2) | ecosystem: Host-associated > Plants > Roots > Endosphere | place: USA...
CGCGTTCGGTACTCGAGGGGATCACGTTCTCTCTCCGCGAATCCATCGATATCCTCCGGGCATCGGGCAAGCAGATCGACCGCGTGATTTCCATTGGCGGCGGAGCCAAGAACGAGACCTGGCTGCAGATGCAGGCGGATGTGTTCAACGCGGAAATCGTGAAGCTGGAAAGCGAGCAGGGCCCGGCCATGGGCGCGGCAATGCTTGCAGCTTGCGGCTGCGGCTGGTTCCCAAGCCTTCAGGGCTGCGCGAAGGCGTTTTTGCGTCCGGCACGCTCGTATTCTCCAAACCCGCAAGCGGTTCAGGCCTATGACAAATTGTTTGGACTCTATCAAAGCGTATACGGAGCCACGCGTGAACTTGGCGCGGAGCTGTCCGAATTCCGCGGATAACCTACAGATGTTGAAGAGCAGGTCGGGAAGACATTCTCCCGGCCTGCTTTTTTTGCGTGAACGCTCTGGACCGCATATACTTGAAGCAGGTTGAAGTCATAAGCAGGTTACGCCGGGGAATGAGGGTCGACCCTCTTCGATGGGAACCGGTTTGGATATCGATTTTCAGGTTCCCTTTATTGGATGGCCTGTGATCATTGTGTAACATCTGCGGCCAATCCGATTAAGGATGGCGCGGAAAGTGTAAAAAAAGAGATGGGGGGGACGTCAATGAAACTGACAGCCGAACTGAAACGCGAGAAAATCGTTGCCATCGTGCGCGGCATTACAAAAGAACAAGCGGGCTTCGTGGGGGAAGGGTTGGCCCGGGGCGGAATCCGGTTTATGGAAGTGACGATGAATACGAAGGGCGCTTTACATATGATTCAGGATTGGCGCGCCCGCTATGACGGTGACGTGTATGTCGGCGCGGGTACCGTCCTAGATGTGGAGATGGCCAAGGAAGCGGTCTCTGCCGGAGCCCAATTCCTGATCTCGCCGAACACGGATCTTTCCGTCATCGAATTTGCCCTGGAGCAGGGAATCGACGTATGGCCCGGGGCGATGACACCAACGGAGATCGTTGCGGCGTACGCCGCCGGGGCGGAGATCGTGAAGCTGTTTCCTATGGCAAGCCTCGGCTTGTCGTTTATCCGGGAGCTTCAGGGCCCGCTGAATCACATTCCGCTGCTTGCCACGGGCGGAGTTACGCTGGGCAATCTTCCGGATTATTTTAACGCAGGCGCGGCAGCGGTGGGTTTAGGGAGCGCGCTGCTTCCGAAGGATGCGCTTGCGTCCGGGAATTCGGACGAGATCCAGCGCCGTGCAGCGGCTTTTGTGGAAGCGGCGAAATAGTTACACTTTGTTCATCCTTAACCACGCAGGTTATGTTTTGGAAGCTTACTACATAAGGAATATATAGACAAGTTATGGTATTATTTAGGTAGCTTGGTTATGTCATTGCTGCCGTGTACAGGCACTTGTTGAGGATAGCATCGTGTGTAAGTAATGCATGGTTAGGTTCAAGAAATGGAAGGGAGCGAATCAAGTGAATCCATCGGGGAAGAAGAAAGTAAGGGTAAAAAAGACCGTTTGTGCGGTTACGGCTACGGCCATGCTTTGTTTGGCGCAGCCGGTCTGGGGGGATAATTCCGTTCCGGGAAGCGGAGTCGCTGTATCCGAAACGGTAACTTCCGTCGACAACAGTGGTCAAGCCGGTTCCGAAAGCGTTACGGATAACGAAATACCGAAGGGCGCAAAAATTTCATCCAAGCAGGCGGAAGAAATCGTGAAGAAGGCTTTCTCGGAACTCAAGAACGTGAAGGTGTCGAACGTGCAGTTCCTGGAGAATGACGACATGAGATCGAGCGCGCTTGCATGGGATCTGCAATTGGTGTTGACCAAAGGGAACTCAACCTCCGGCTTCAATGCCCAGGTCAATGCGGTTACGGGTGAACTTATTCATATCTATCTCCCTAATTCTTTAGTGAAACAGGATAGCGACAAACCGGCGTTAACCCGGGAAGCAGCCAAGGAGAAGGCGCTGAAATGGATCAGCACCCATGTGTCGGACGTGAAGGCAAGCGAGCTTAAGGAGAATGAAGCGTATCTCGGTATGCAAGCAGCTTTGTTCAGTCCGCCCCGGTTTGATTTTTATTTCCAGACCTCGGTGAACGGAATTGAATCGGATGTGAACAGCATTACGATCACGCTGGATGGGCAGGGCAATACGATTCAATATTCCCGCAATCAAGTCAGTGAGGAGTTTCCTTCATCCACGCCGAAATTGAGCGAGGCTTCGATCCGCAAATTGTTTGAAGATCAATTCCAAGTATCCTTGGCGTATGTGCCGGAAAATTTATATAACAATGCCAAAGGCGAATATTTTTTAGGTTACATACCTAATGATCTGTCAGGTTATTCAATGGATGCCAATACCGGCAAATTCATCAGTTTCACAGGGGAAGAGAGCGGGCTTGTCTCTGTTGAGGACGGCACGATTCCGGCAACCGAAGAAACCTTTAAGCCGATCGCGGGTCCATTCGCCGGCGGTGATGCGGCAGCCCGATGGGTGGAGTCGCAGATCAAGCTGCCGTCCGGCTTGAAGACGGAATCCAAGTCGCTGGGTGCAAGATGGAACAACAAAGAGGTTAAGACGTGGAACATCAGATGGGGCGAACATAGTATCTCCGCCATGGGCGGAGGAGAGATGGTATCCGCAGAGGTGGACGCCAAGACCGGACAGATCTACTCGTACAACCGTTATCGTTATGACCGGACGAGCACTGCGGAAGTGAAGAACCCGATTTCGCAGCAGGCTGCGCAGGATCTTGCTTTCAAGACGGTAAGCAAGCTGGTGCCCAATGCTTCCGAGGAATGGAAGCTGACATCGGTTGATAAAATGGGCAAGGACACGAAAACCCTCAACTATCAATTTTCATTCCAGCGCTATGTCGGCGATATTCGCGTCATGGGCGATTCCCTGAACCTCACGATTGAGGCCAACGGGCAAATCCAGGGCTTTAGCGTGAATTCGGAAGGCGTCCTCTCCAAGCTGCCAACAGACGTAAAGCCGGCTATTACCGAGGAGCAGGCAAGAGCGCAGTATTTGAAGGAGATTGACCTGAAGCTGAAATACGGCTATTACGGCGGTTACCTGTCTGCCAATAATGAAATCACGAAGCCTTTCATCAAGCTGATTTATTATCCGACACATAAACAGCAGGCTTTAGGCGGCATGCAGGTACCGCTCGATGCCAAGAGCGGGGAATGGCGCGATATCATGCCGGAAATGAACCGCAAGGATATTCCGCCAGTGACTGACGCGGCAGGGCATTCAGCCGAAGCGGCTCTCAAGGAGCTGGTGAAATATCGGGTATTGGTTCCAGACAAGGACGGCAAGGTGTACCCGGATCGTCAGATCACCCTTGGCGAATGGTATCAGCTGGTAGCGGCTTCGGTTAGCCCGTCCTACGAGCAGGTGTACGGAAGATCTACCATGGATCCGTACGCGGGCCTGCAGCCGGACCATCCGTATTACCAGGCCATTCAAGTGCTGATCGGGCAGAACTGGATTCCGTATGACCCGGACAGCCCGCTGCAGCTGGACCGTAAGCTGACCAGGGATGAACTGGCAAGCTCGCTGACCCGGATTTTGAATTACGAGAAGCTGTCCAAAGCCTTTATTCTTCCAACCGATGTGCAGGGGATATCCGATGCCGACGCCGTGACGAACAAAGGCGCAGCCCTGATCGCGCTCAAGCTGGGTCTTCTTCCGGCGGTGGATGGCAAGTTCCTGCCTAATCGCGAAGTGACGCGCGCGGAAGCGGCTGAGGTTCTGGTCCGCATGTCGAAGCTGGCGGGACGAAGCGATTCCTTCTTGTCCTCATTTTATTGGTAGTATTTAATATTCGTGCCCGGTCGACAAAACTAGAACCCTTAAGCCCTGATGTTATGTGTTACAATGATGGTGCATACGGATGAGGAAGATGAAGGGCGGGTGTACCGATGAAACGAAGCCGAGGAACGATCGTTAAATTACTGTTCATAGGGACTTTGGCGGTAACCGTTGCAGCAGTACCAGAACCAGCTAATCTCAGTGATGTCTATGCCACTTCCAACAAAACGGTCGTGAAGTCGGTCCATGCGATACAGCAGAAACTGCTGACAGCGATGAGCGACAGGCAATCGACGGTGCGTTTTGTTTACCAGGGCGAGACCAAATCGCTGAAATCGCAGCTAAAAGACGCACTTGATCAGGCGATGGCCAGTGATCCTTATATCCATTACACCATTGCCAGCTATAGCTACGACTATCGTGGAACATCCAGTTCCGCCAATGTTACCGTCCGGTTGAGCTATCGCGAGACCGCGGAGCAGACGAACTACGTGAACCAGCATACCGACCGCATTTTGAAGCAGATCATCAAGCCGGGCATGAATGATCATGAGAAGGTGAAAGCCATCCATGATTGGGTGGTCCGCAACTTGAAATACGATACAACGCTTACGAAATATACGGCCTATGACGGGCTTTACACGGGCAGCACAGTATGCCAGGGCTATTCCCTATTAACGCATAAGCTGCTGAAGGAAGCCGGGATTCAGAACAAAATCGTGGAGGGTACGGCTTACGCCTCCGACAATCCACAGGGCCAGCTCCATGCCTGGAATCTGATCCTTCTGGACGGCAAATGGTATCACCTGGACACGACGTGGAACGATCCCGTGCCGGATCGTGACAACGAGGTATCCTACACCTATTACCTCCGGACGGATGAGCAGATGGGCCGGGATCATACCTGGGTGAAATCCTATCCGAAGGCGAATACGCTTTACCGCAACACGCTGGCCGGGCTGGCCGCGAAGGATCGTTCGAAAGCGGGAGCATACGAAGCGATTAAGAAGGATCTGGAGTACCAGTTATACGATGCCCGCGCCATCGTCAGCTCCCACCTTCAGCTTCAGCCGTTGGTGAAGGCAGCGAAGGCGGAAGGCAGCCGAAAGCTGGTATTCCGGTTTGACGGCAGCGAGCGAGAGCTCGTGAGCGTGCTCCAGCAGCTGCAGTTAAAGAACAATCTGGGGTCCATCAAGTATTATCACAATGCTTTTGAAAACACGGGTGATCTTAGAGTGCAGATCATATGGTAGATGTCCGTGCCAAATGAAAAACAGCTTCCTCCCAACAATGGGAGGAAGCTGTTTTTTTGCATGTTCGTCTTTATTATGATTTGGCGTTCGTACTCAAATCGCACTCATCCAAAGGTACGATGCGGCTCTTCTTAATCAAGCGGTAGCCGAACCAGATGGAGAGGAACAGCGGAATGCTGACATACGTGGCAATGATCGTTAACCAGTCGATTTCCCCGCTGAAATTGCCTTGACCGATAATGGCCACGAGACAGAGCAGGAAAGCGAAGATGGGGCCGAAGGGGAACCAGCGCGCACGGAACGGAAGATCCTTCAGGTCCTTGCCTTGGGCAACGTAGGCTTTGCGGAAGCGGTAATGACTCACCGCAATCGCCAGCCAGTTAATGAATCCGCACATCCCGGAGGCGTTCAGAAGCCACACGTAAACGACGCCATCGCCGAAGAAGGAGGCCAGGAACGCCAGCATGCCCACGGCGGAGGTTACGATCAGGGCTGCAACCGGCACGCCGCGGCTGTTCAGGCGGCTCAGCCATTTCGGAGCCATGCCCTGCTTCGCCATGGCATACAGGACGCGGGTCGAGGCATACATCCCGGAGTTGCCGGCCGACAGCACGGAGCTGAGAATGACCGCATTCATTACGGAAGCCGCAAACGCAAGGCCGGCTTTCTCAAACACCAGGGTGAATGGGCTGACACCGATATTGTCGACCCCGGATTGAAGCAAGCTCGGATGGGTGTACGGGATCAGCATGCCGATAACAAAAATGGCGAAAATATAGAAGATCAGGATGCGCCAGAAAACCTGACGAATGGCTTTGGGCACATGTTTTCTCGGATTCTCGCTTTCGCCTGCGGCTACCCCGATCAGCTCGGTTCCCTGAAAGGAGAAGCCGGCGGCCATAAATACGCCGACCAGCGCGAAGAATCCGCCGTGTACCGGCCCGTCGCCTAGGCTAAAGTTGCTGAATCCGACCGCTTCGCCGCCAAGAATGCCGAAAATCATCATAACGCCGATGATAAGAAATACAATGACGGTCGCTACTTTAATGATAGCAAACCAATATTCCGATTCCCCGTATCCTTTGGCGGATAGAATGTTTAAGCCGAACATAATCGCCAGGAACAGAAGGCTCCACAGAAATGACGGGCTGTCCGGGAACCAGAACTTGATTATAACCGTCGCCGCCGCAAGCTCGGCGGCAATGGTAACGGCCCAGTTGTACCAGAAGTTCCAGCCGACGGCAAATCCGAAGGCGGGACTGACAAACCGGGAGGCGTAGGTGCTGAATGAGCCGGAATCCGGAAGATACGTAGCGAGTTCGCCCAGGCTGGTCATCAGAAAGTAAACCATGAGGCCTACGGCGGCATAAGCGATAAGCGCTCCGCCCGGACCGGCAGAGGCGATGGCCGTTCCGCTTGCCAGGAACAGGCCCGTACCGATCGATCCGCCAAGGGCGATCATCGTCATATGACGGGCTTTAAAGCTCTGCTTAAGCGAAGCAGCCGGTGCTTTTTTGCGATTCAAGGTCGAACACTCCTTCTATACATTAAGAAATGATATTTAAAATATACCCTGTTAGAACAAAAAGACCGCAGGTCCTATACCTGCGGTCTTGATCGTATCCGCATCATACCCTCCATGAAGATAGCACAACACGGGGAAATCCCCGTGACAGTTCCGTCTCTTTCGACAACGGCCCCAGCACAGGATACAAGAGGATACCCTGCACTTCGGCATTCATGCCTTTCACTGTGCTTCACCGGCTTCTCTTTGCCTCGGCACAACTACTGATCATGTCTGCAACCTCTACCTCATCTTGGATTGATGAGGCTATCTGTATATTCAATTCTAACAAGAGAGTCCTAAGTATAAATCACATTCCATGTCAGAAGCAATGGTTAATTTTTACGGTTCAAGGCGGTTCCCCGCCGCGCGATTACGATTGATTCCGTTTAGCCATTTGCTGCCAGACGGTTCCGGCAGCTTCTTCGCCGGATTCGATGCGCTCCAGCGCCATTCGCGCCTGCAGGCTTACTTCGAATTCCGGATCGTTGGCGGCTTCTTCAAGGGCGGAACGCGCTTCCTCCGTACCAACTTCGTATAGGAAGCGGGCTGCACGCCAGCGAACGATCTTGCTGCTGTCTTTGAGCGATTCGACCATGACCGGGGTAGCGGCGGCATCGCCGATATCGGACAAGGTATCTCCAGCGGTACGGCGAACGGCCGGCGTTTCGTCGCGCATGGCTTCATACAGGAGCTCCATCGCTTCAGGCGTCCGAAGGTCGCCCAAGTACACAACGACGAGCCGGCGGATCTGCATCTTCGGATCCCGAAGCGCTTTGCGAAGAAGCGGAAGGTGTTTCTCCGTCGGCTCCAGCGCATCCAAAGCGGCATAACGCACGCGCCAGTCCTCATCCTGCATCGCGGCCTCGGTTTCCTCGTCCGTCAGCTTCCGGCGCTGCTCGACGAAATCCTCGTCGCTGGCACCGTGGGCAATCGCCTGGGCAATGACCTTATCGAGGCGCTCCTGCGGGAATGCGGCTTCCAGCTCTTGCTCCACGTCACGGGCGATGCCTTCCAGCTGGCCGTAGCGTACGCCGTACTCCTTGAGCTTGCGTTCCTTGATAAGCGTCGAAGTCCCTACGGCGGCTACGGCTTGGGAGAAGCGCTCCGACAGACCGATACGTTCTTCCTGATTCCCGCTTTTGACACGAATCTGCATCGGAATGTTGCGGAAATATTGCACGAACACTTGGGCTTCCCCAAATGCGATATCATCCGCGCCTTCCTTGAGTCCGGCGGCGAGCCCCTCCTGGCCGAATATTTCCTGAACGGCGCCCAGAATGGAAGGCCAATCGGCGTTGCCTTTACGGTCGAGCGCGATGAAATCGAGGGTGTGGAACACGCTCTTTACGCCAGGGATATGGAGCAGCTGCCTGATCCAGGGAGGAGCCGACCGTTCGTTGTCTAGTGTATATGTTCTGCGAATTCCGGACTCCAGGGTTTCGTCAAGATGAAGCATCATGGAGTTCGGGCTCGGGGTTGGTTCAATGAATGTAATTTTCATGGGTTTTATCGCCTCCTTATCCTCTTATTGTACCTCTTTTCCATGCCGGAAAAAACATCATGCACAGGATTCCAACAAATTGACCGGACTTTGGATAAAAAGAGGAAGGGATTGTAAAACTGATAATGTTGGATGGAATTCATTCATGCTTTTCAAAGAATGACGGCGAAGGGCGGCACCCCTTGCAGGAAGTCCGAAATACATAAGGGAGGCTAGGCTGTCGATGTACAGGAAGCAGGAGAAAAAGCTAGCGATTCTATGCTTTATCGTGGCGGCCATTATGCTGTACGGAGCCGTGAAAGGATATATACGCTACATGCATCATTTTGGATAACGCACCCGAGGAGTGAACCTGATGTCATCACTGGATCCAGTATTGATGAGCCGGATACTGACCGGACTGACCCTGTTTGTACATATTGTTCTGGCAACCATCGGCGTCGGGATTCCCATTATGCTGGCCCTGGCGGAATGGAGGGGGATCCGGACGGGGGACGACCATTATACCTTGCTCGCCAGGCGCTGGGCGCGGGGATATGTGATTACCGTGGCTGTTGGCGTCGTGACAGGAACCGCCATCGGATTGCAGCTCAGCCTGCTGTGGCCCACCTTTATGCGCGTAGCCGGTAAGGCCATCGCGCTGCCGCTGTTCATGGAAACCTTCGCTTTTTTTGTGGAGGCGATCTTTCTTGGCATTTATCTCTATACGTGGGATCGGTTCAAAAACAAATGGACCCACTTGCTGCTGTTGATTCCCGTGGCGATCGGCTCCTCCGCTTCTGCATTCTTTATCACAAGCATGAATGCATTTATGAACCAGCCGCAGGGCTTTGAGCTGGTGGACGGGGTGTTTACGAACGTGAATCCGTTCGTGGCCATGTTCAATCCGGCGACGCCGACCAAGGTGAGCCATGTGCTGGCGTCGGCGTTTACGACAAGCGCTGCGGCGCTGGCCAGCATCGCGGCTTTCAGCTTGCTTCGGGGAAGCAGGCACGTCTATTTTAAGAAAGCGTTGAAGCTTACCGTCGTTTCCACCTTCGTTTTTGCCGTGGCCACCGTGATGATTGGAGACTTTTCCGGCAAATTCCTGGCCAAATACCAGCCCGAGAAATTGGCGGCCGCCGAGTGGCATTTTGAGACGATGACCGAAGCCCCGCTCATTTACGGCGGCTTTCTGGATGAGAATAACGAAATCAAGTATGCGTTAAAGATTCCGTACGCGCTTAGCATACTGGCGGGGAACAGCCCCAGTACGGAGGTTATCGGCCTGAATGAATTTCCGGAGAACGAGAGACCGCCCATGTCCGTGCATTATTTTTTTGATTTGAAGGTGACCAGCGGTGCCGTGATTGTTCTGATTCCCCTCTTGTATATGTTCCGAAGGAAACTTCCTGGCAAAAAGCCTTATCCAAAGTGGCTGCTGCTCAGTATATTGGCTTTAGGGCCTCTATCGATGTCAGCCATATGGCTGGGCTGGTTCCTTGCCGAGATCGGAAGGCAGCCGTGGATTGTGCGGGGATATATGAAGGTATCGGATGCGGCGACCACTTCATCGAGCGTCGGCTGGATGCTGGTGCTGTTTATTCTACTGTATTTGGTCTTGTCCGTATCCGCCATCCGCGTGCTGAGCCAGTTGTTCCGGAATAAAAGCGCGGAAGAGGAAATCCGGCTGCTGGGACTCGAAATCGAAGGAGGAGACCGCAGGTGAGCTATGCCATGGTAGCCATAACCGTTCTTTGGACGTTCCTGTTCGGGTATTTGCTGGTGGCCTCGATTGATTTCGGTGCCGGCTTCTTCAGCTTCTATAGCGTGCTTACCGGACATGAGAACAAGATTCACAACATCATCCAGCGATATCTGTCCCCCGTATGGGAAGTGACCAATGTGTTCCTGATCTTTTTTGTGGTCGGACTCGTCGGATTCTTTCCCGATGCGGCTTATTACTATGGTACCGCGCTGCTTGTCCCGGGCAGCTTGGCGCTAGTGCTGCTCGCCATCCGAGGCGCTTACTACGCCTATCATACGTATGGCAGCCAGACGGGCAACAATCTCGTATACATGGGACTATACGGAGCGACCGGGCTGCTTATTCCTGCCGCTTTGTCGACGATATTGGCCATATCCGAAGGCGGCATCATCTATATGGACGGCGGGAAGGTCGAGCTTCATTGGTACACGTTCTTCACGAATCCGTACACGTGGTCGGTCATTCTGCTTGCCCTTGTCAGCGTTCTGTACATCTCGGCGATGTTTCTGTCCTATTACGCGCAGCGTGCCGGGGATGAGGTGGCGTTCGGCGTGGTCCGGAGTTATGCACTAGGGTGGAGCGGGCCGACGATCCTGGCTTCGGTGTTCGCGTTTTTCCAGATCAATCATCAAAATCCGGTGCATTTTGGGCAAATGCTGGATATCGCCTGGATGTTTATCGCATCGTTTGTCTGCTTTGTGATCGCGGTATACCTCGTGTGGAAACGCATCCGCCTTGGCATCGCATTTATCATGGTCATGCTTCAATTCGCTTTTGCCTGGTACGGATATGGTCGCTCGCATCTGCCGTACATTCTCTATGATTATATCCACATTCATGAGAGCATCACCAACGATACGATGGCCATCGCTTTGATTACCGCGTTTATTCTCGGCTTCTGCGTGCTGGTGCCTTCCCTGATCCTGCTGATGCGATTGTTTTTGTTCGATGCGAACTACATTCGCGGCAAATCCGCGAAGAAGGGGTGAGGCAGGTGGAGGACTTTGGCATTTTCATAGCACCGCTGCTCACGGTACTGGCTGCCGTAGCCTTTATGGCGATTTACGTCATCAAGTATAAAGACCCTTCGGATTGAGGGATGGACAAAATAAAGCCGGGTTGTTTCGCCATGAATCATTCGGTGTAAAAAGAACAACAAAGCGCAAAGTTGAGCGGATAGCTCAATACGGGTAAAATACAGGGTAATGGAAGGAGGAGGCGGCATGCCAAGAATTCGCTATAACAATATCGATAACGTCAGCACGGACAAAACGCTTAAACAGTTCAAGCAGTGGCGCGACGAACGTCGTCAGAAGAAGAAGGATTATTCCTACTGCATTCCGAACCTGACGCCGGATCTTCAGTATTTGCATAGCAACCGGCACGAAACCTCCGTTACCTGGATCGGGCACGCCACGTTCTTCATCCAATATGAAGGCATGAATATTGTGACTGATCCCGTATGGGCGCGGAGAATGGGGTTTAATAAGCGCCTTGGGGAACCTGGACTTCCCATTCATGAGATTCCCCCGATCGATGTCATTTTGATATCGCATTCCCACTATGACCATATGCATGTTTCCTCGATCCGTAAGCTGTACCGTGCGGACACCACCATCATTGTACCGGTTGGTCTGCGTCGGAAAATGATCAATAAAGGCTTTCGCCGCGTGATCGAACTGCAGTGGTGGGAATCGGTCGCCATAAAAGGCGTGAAATTCTCCTTCGTGCCGACACAGCATTGGACGCGGCGCACACCCTTTGATACGAATACGTCCCATTGGGGAGGATTCGTGATGGAGCCCGTGCTGCAGGATGGAAAGACGGATTCGAGTTCTTCCGATGAATTGCCGTGCGATAACGAACCCGTCGCAGAGGACGGCACCCGGCTGCTTCCGCCGAATTTGTATTTTGCCGGAGACAGCGGTTATTTCGAGGGCTTTAAGCTGATCGGCGAACGATTTAACATTCACCTCGCTTTAATGCCGATCGGGGCATACGAGCCGGAGTGGTTCATGACGTCTCAGCACGTCAATCCGGAAGAGGCGCTGCAGGCGTTTCAGGACGTGAAGGCGGAGACGATGATTCCGATGCATTACGGGACCTTCAAGCTGGCCGATGATACGGCCAGGGAAGCGCTGGACCGGATGGAAGCGGAACGAAAGCGGCTCGGGATTGCCAAGGAGCGGATTCGCGTGTTGAAGTACGGGGAAACCTTCAAGGTTCAGCCGGAACGAAGAAGCGTGACTTCGTAACAGAAACCCGGAAGCGATTCTGATCGGCATACACACTACAGACTGCCTAAAAAGGCCCGAAAGGTCGTAACCTTTCGGGCCCATTTATTTAGTTGCTACTCATCGTCATCGTTTAGGGCCAAATGCCGACCGTTCTTGCGAAGCAGCGCTTTTCTTAGCCGACTTCACGGGATCGTCAATCGATTCTCGGTGAAGTCTATGGTAAGACAGCGGATCCGGCCTGACTGCTTTCTTTTAATTAATAGAAACGCCTCGGTTCTATGAAACTGGGAAATAAGATAATCTTTGATCGTCGGCCTCCTGTGGCTGGTCAGCATGAAATGGCCCGTGCAGGAGGTTATATTTGTTTAAAACCGTTTTATATCGTCCAGAAGCTTCGATAACCGCCGTACTTATGCTATAATGTGCTGAAACCAATAGTGATAAAGGATGGTAATGCTTAATGATCAGTACAAGCGGCGTAACGCTCCGCTATGGCAAACGAGCACTATTTGAAGATGTCAATATAAAATTCACCCCGGGCAACTGCTACGGCCTCATCGGCGCTAACGGGGCGGGTAAGTCTACATTTCTGAAAATCCTCTCCGGCGAGATTGAACCGAACTCAGGCGAGGTTCATATGACTCCCAACGAACGGATGGCGGTTCTGAAGCAGAACCACTATGAATATGACCAGTATCCGGTTCTGGAGACGGTCATCATGGGTCATGCCAGACTGTATACCATCATGAAAGAGAAGGATGCGCTGTATGCAAAAGCCGACTTCTCCGAAGAAGACGGCATGCGTGCGGGTGAGCTGGAAGGCGAATTCGCCGAGCTGAACGGATGGGATGCCGAGCCGGATGCGGCTGCGCTCCTGATCGGCCTGGGTATTCCGCGTGAGCTGCACGACAAGAAGATGTCGGAGCTGAGCGGCAACGAAAAGGTCCGCGTTCTCTTGGCCCAAGCATTGTTCGGCCGGCCGCATAACCTGCTGCTCGATGAGCCTACCAACCACTTGGACCTCGAATCGATTCAGTGGCTCGAGAATTTCCTGATGGATTATGAAGGCACCGTTATCGTGGTATCCCATGACCGTCACTTCTTGAACAAGGTATGTACGCATATTGCGGATATCGATTTCGGCAAAATCCAGCTGTATGTCGGCAACTACGACTTCTGGTATGAATCCAGCCAGCTGGCCCTCGCGCTCCAGCGCGAATCCAACAAGAAGAAGGAAGAGAAGATCAAGGAGCTTCAAGCCTTCATTCAGCGCTTCTCCGCGAATGCTTCGAAATCGAAGCAAGCGACATCCCGGAAGAAGCAGCTCGATAAAATTACGCTGGACGATATCCGTCCATCCAACCGTAAATATCCGTTCCTCAACTTCAAGCCTGAACGCGAAGCCGGCAAGCAATTGCTGACCGTGGACAGCCTGACGAAAAGCGTGGAAGGCGAGAAAGTGCTGGACAACGTGAGTTTTGTCGTGAATAAAGGTGACAAAATTGCGTTTGTCGGGCCAAACGGCTTGCCGAAAACGACCTTGTTCCAGGTCATCACCGGCGAAACCGAAGCGGAAGCCGGCGAATACAGCTGGGGCGTAACCACGACCCAAGCGTATTTCCCGAAAGACAATTCGGCTTATTTCGACGGAGTCGACCTGAATCTCGTGGAATGGCTGCGCCAATATTCCAAGGATCAGGACGAAACGTTCCTGCGCGGATTCCTTGGCCGCATGCTGTTCTCGGGGGAGGAAGCGTTGAAGAAAGCCAGCGTATTGTCCGGAGGCGAGAAGGTTCGCTGCATGCTGGCCAAAATGATGCTGAACGGGGCGAACGTGCTGATCTTCGATGAGCCGACCAACCACTTGGATCTGGAGTCCATCACGGCGCTCAACAACGGCCTGATCGATTTCGACGGAACGATTCTGTTCACCTCGCATGACCATCAGTTCATTCAGACGATTGCCAACCGGATTATCGAGATTACGCCTAACGGCATCATCGACCGCAGCATGAGTTATGACGAGTATCTGGAGAGTGAAGAGATCAAGGGGCTTCGCGAAAGCATGTACCCGGTTGAAGTTTAAAAAATTAGCGGCGGGATGATGGCGACAAGCTGTCATCCCGCCTTTTTTATTCAATAAAAATGCTGCACCTCCCGGGTATGGGAGGTGCAGCATTTTTTGGCGCGCGTTACGGATCGGTTCTTTACGAACCGCCGGTACGACGACGCTGGTTGTTTGGTTTTTTGTTGTTTTGGCTTTTCATTTTTTGCGCTGAACCGGCTTGGAATTGTCCCGGCTTGTTCGCGGATGTATTTTGCTGTTTCTTTTGTTCCAGCTTTTGCTTGATCGCATCAGCCAAATTCACTTTGCGTGGCTCATTATTCTCGGGCATAGAAATCACCTCTTCGTGTTCGCTTGTCCTCATTTTATTCGTTTTTAAATCGTCCGGCAAGGGTAACAATGATTAATACCATTCTCTACGTCCAGAGTTCTTTGACCGAAGCAATTATGTTTCTCTAGACCCACACGAAAGAACTTTGCTAGGATTAAATATGGATAATGATGGATATCGCTTGAAGCTTGCACGGAGCAAGCAAAGGAGAGACGCGTATAGTGAATGCCTATGATAATATCAAACAAGGGGAGCGAGGGGCCTGGATCAGCATTGCGGCATATCTCGTGTTGTCATCGTTTAAAATATTCTGCGGATACTTGTTTGCATCCAGTGCTTTGCTTGCCGACGGTTTTAACAACCTGACGGATATCGTGGCATCGCTCGCCGTATTGATCGGGCTGCGGATTTCCCAAAAGCCGCCGGATTCCGATCATGCGTACGGACACTTGAGGGCGGAGACGATCGCGGCGCTGGTGGCCTCCTTCATCATGGCGGTCGTGGGTATCCAAGTGCTGGTTGAAGCCGTCCGTTCTTTTTTTGAAGGCTCCAAGGAAGTGCCGAATTTATGGTCTGCCGGCGTAGCCGGCATCTGTGCCGTTGCGATGCTGGGCGTATATCGTTACAATCGGAACCTTGCGCGGCGCATCGAGAACCAGGCGCTGATGGCAGCGGCCAAGGACAACTTGTCCGATGCGCTCGTCAGCGTAGGGGCCGCGGTCGGCATCATTGGCGCACAATTCGGCCTGCCCTGGCTGGATACCGTGGCGGCTGTAGCGGTTGGCGTCATTATTTGCAAAACGGCTTGGGAAATATTCAGGGATTGTACCTATAGCCTCACGGACGGCTTTGATGAAAACCGTTTGTCGGATTTGCGCAGCACGATTGCCCGTACGCCCGGTGTCGAGGGAATCAAGGATATGAAAGCCCGAATCCACGGCAATCATGTACTGGTGGATGTCGTCATCGAGGTAGATCCGGATATCAGCGTTCTGGAGGGCCATCAGATCAGTGACCGCATCGAGGAGCAGATGGAGAAGATTCACAATATTATGAGCGTCCATATTCATGTGGAGCCTAAGGAATCCTCCTAAGGGGAACCGAATGTGCAGGTATACAAATGGCAGGCCAAGATTCTCTTGACCTGCCATTTAACATGCCGGGGTACATGAAGGCTCATGAAGTCCGGCAGTCATACATGATTACTCTACGTAAATCCAAGCTTTACCGAGCCATGTATACACTTCAATCCATTCCCCGCCAAACACGACATCCGTTCGATTACCGGTTGTGTCTATTTTTTGCGGAGCCAAGGCACCAAGCTTTTCGCCGTTTGGAGCGTTATAGAAGTAAGTTCTTTCCGAAATCTCAATCATAGGTGTAGGCACAAGTACAACTTCTTCAGGTTTGATAATAGGCTCCTCCGTCGAGATGGGGGCCGGAGCAGAAGTGTCGGATACCGTCCCGTTAATCGGATCTGCGCTTGCTACGGCGGTCAGGGACAGGGTGAGTGCTAGGGCTGCAGTAATGCTTAGCGTTTTTTTCATGGAATGATTCCTCCTTGGGACCGAAGTAATATTTGACAATATCGTAATAACCACCATTTGGATGTTTTGAACCAAGAAAGTTGGGTACAATTCTCAAATCGTGACAAGTTTCCCGGATTCCTATATACTTTGGGGATGGGAAAGCCCTGCTCCAGCAGGGAAACCCTTAGGGAGGGGGGATCTTTGGATGGTACGCCGAAAGAAACGAGCCGGGCGATTCCTATTGGGAGTACTTGTCTTGTTGCTTGTGATCATCGGTGCGGCAGTCTGGTTTGTTTATCCTACGCAATCCCTGGACATGCGCTATCGATCCGTTGATTTCAAGGACAAATTAATGACCATGGTGTCGAACCGGGATACCCGCATGAAACTAAGCACGGAAGAAGTCGGGGAACTCAGCAAGAAGAACATGGTAAAATATATGAGCACCCATGATCTTGGCGTCGATATAACCGGTGCCGATTTCGTAATGAACGGTACCACCATGTCAGCTAGCATGAACGGTAAATGGGGAATCGTTCCATTTGGTGCCGTTTTGCGCTTTCAGATGTCAGCCGAGGGCAGTTATCTTCACCTGACGCATGAATCGACAACGATTCGTGGCGTTGAGATTCCGCTGAATGTGTTCCGGCTTGAGCCCATTCAAATTTCGCTGAAGGACTATTTGCCAGAGTTGGTAACCGTGAAGAATGTTAAGTTTCTATCCGATGGGCTGGAATTGAACTTTACGATGGATTGGATGTCGATTCCTTCGCTGTTTAAGTAAAGCGAGAGAATCGGCTAAAGACTCAGACAAGGAAACGACGTCTGGGTCTTTTTGCATTTCAGTTCATGAAACGACATTATTTTCAGAAAACAATTATGAAAAAAATATATATGTAAACATTGACACTGAAATGATCCCCTACTATAATCAGTAAATGTTTAGAAATAAATGTTTTAGTACTAAAGTATTTAGAGGCGAAGGAGAGGGTGTCTCTATTGAAGGAGTGCTGGACCATTAAAGGAGTGTAAAAAATACATGTCCATGCGGAATGAAATTCTGGAGTTGGAGATGCTATTTAAGAAGATGCTTCGGACTGTGCAGAATGAATGGCAGAAGGAGGGGTTCCCTAAACTGGGGAGAACCCAGTATACCGCCTTGGAGAAGCTCCACGAACAGGGTGCTCTGAGATTGTCTGACTTGGCGGATTCCATTCATGTGACGTGCGGTGCGGTCACGGGCATATCCGATAAATTGATCGAGGGCGGATTCGCGCGCCGCGTAAGGGATACAATCGACCGCAGGGTCATCCATCTGGAGATTACGCCGCTCGGGCGGGAGCTGATCGAGCAGTTGGCCAAGAAACGCGCCGAGCTTAGCGATTTGTTATATGGTTTTCTAACAGATGAAGAGGTTAAGCAGTTGAGTTCCCTGTACCGCAAAATTTTGTCGAATGTTGAGTCTATCCAAGGTCAGCTGTCCACATAGAACAGAACAAAGATGCTATTGATATGAACTTACTTAGAAAGAGAGTGAAAGTTTCCGATGAATACCCATACTGCTGCTCGCCCCGGCGAGCCTGTCAAGAAAGGCCCCATCATTGCCGCATTAATGATTGGCGCATTTGTCGCCATTCTTAACCAGACTTTGATGAATGTTGCTCTGCCGAGCATCATGGAAAATTTAAGCATCAAACCGACGGTAGCCCAGTGGCTGACCACCGGCTTTATGCTGGTGAATGGGGTGCTCATTCCCGTTACCGCCTACCTGATTGCGCGATTCTCGACCAGGCAGCTGTTCATCAGCGCCATGACGCTGTTTACGATCGGCACCTTGCTGTGTGCCATCAGCCCTAACTTCGCATTCCTTCTAACCGGACGCCTCGTTCAGGCAGCGGGTGCTGGAATTCTCATGCCGCTTATGACCGTCGTATTTCTGAACATTTTCCCTATCGAGAACCGCGGTAAAGCCATGGGGATGATGGGGATCGCCATGATTTTTGCTCCTGCGATCGGACCTACGCTTTCCGGATATATCGTGGAGCATTACGATTGGCGCGTGCTGTTCTACATGATCCTGCCTTTTTCCGTTATCGCTACGTTAATCGGGGTCTTCTTCCTCAAAAATGTGACGGAGGTCAGCAGGCCCAAGCTGGACATGATCGCCGTCATTTTGTCGACGCTCGGCTTCGGCGGCTTGCTCTACGGGTTCAGTGACGCCGGGAACGACGGCTGGTCGAGCACGCCGGTTGTGATGACCCTTGCGGTCGGCACGGTTGCCCTCATCCTGTTTGTATGGCGGGAAATGAAGGCCGATAATCCGATGCTGGAATTCCGTATATTTAAGTACAACATGTTTACGTTAACGACCTTGATCAATGTCATCGTCACGATGGCGATGTATGCCGGGATGATCCTGCTGCCGATTTATCTGCAGCAGATTCGCGGATTTACGCCAGTGGAATCCGGACTGCTCATGCTTCCCGGCGCGATTCTGATGGGGATTATGTCACCCATCACGGGCGCGATATTCGATAAGGTTGGCGCAAGATGGCTGGCTGTTATCGGTCTGGCGATTACAGTCATTACGACGTGGGAGTTCAGTAATCTGACCGAAACGATGTCTTACGGCCAGATCATGATTATCTACACGGCCCGCATGTTCGGTATGTCGATGCTCATGATGCCGATTCAGACCGCGGGACTGAATCAGCTGCCGCGGAGCTTGAACGCCCATGGTACGGCCATGTCGAATACACTCCGCATGGTTTCCGGCTCGATCGGAACCGCCATTCTCGTTACCGTCATGTCCACCCAGGCGGAGAGCCGAGGAGAAGCCTTGATGCAGTCAGGGCTGTTTGATCCGAAGAATCAGGCCGACCTGCTTAAGCTGGGCAACGAAGCAACGATTTATGGCATTAACTATGCCTTTGTTATTGCCACCTGGATCAGCGTGGTTTCCTTGATTCTGGCTTTCTTCATCAAGAAGACGAAGCCGGCGGAAGAGCCGAAGGCAGCCGGAAGCCGGGAGGCTGCAGCAACGAACGCTTAAGCCGCCTCAAATTCAAGCACGCCATAAAAAGGGTGTCCCATCCGTTTAACAACGGAGGGACACCCTTTTTTACGTTCCTATGTGTATATTCAATGCACGGGCTTTAACAACATGTGACGCCGTCACATACTTCGTCTGCGTCCGGTAAAGAGAGAGATCACAAACAGGACAACGAAGACGAAGAACAGAACCTTCGCGATACTGGCTGCAGCCTCAACGATGCCGAAGAAGCCGAAGATCCCTGCAATCAGTGCAACCACCAGAAAAATTACGGACCATTTTAACATCATATTCACCCTGCTTTCCTCATCGATTTTATTGGATATACGGCATGTCATCGCATGCTGCTCCAAGGTAAGGAGCTCTTATCCAATTTGAAGATCGGTAGGGGCCATCGGCGTTGCCGCAGCGCCCTTCGTAGTGTTCTTTAACCGGGGCGGCAGGGGATGAAACAAGCTGGAGAACAGTGGCATGAATGGCAAGGAACCCTTTGTTTCGTGAGGTGGGGGATAGGGTAACTATTGCGTATCCGAAACCAAACATAACTTGAAAGTGAGGGACAACGTATGCTAACTCAAATCAGCGTTGCCATTATTGCCGTGGCATTTGCGGTTCTCGTATTCTTCTTGATCAAGACATTGAAGGCGGCCACGCAATCGCTCGAAAAGGTAACACAAACGCTTCAGGAAGTACAAAAGACGGTCGACGAATTGAGTTATGAAGTGAAGCAGACCATTCGAAATACGAACGATATTACGGTGGATGTTCAGCATAAGATGAAACAAATCGATCCGGTTATGGATACCGTCAAAAACCTGGGAGAAGCTTTAAGCGAAGTGACTTATGCGGTGAAGCAAGTTTCTTCCGGCTTGGTTAGCCGCTTTAAGCAATCCCGGATAGAGCAGAAGAAAGAGCAGCCCGCTCGCATGGAAGTGCCTTTGACGGCACAAGATCGCACGTTCCAATCGTATGACGCCGTCTATCAGAAGACGGAAGCGGAAGAAAAATCCCGCAGCCGGAACTGGTTGTCCTATGTGGATACAGCGGTTGGCTTGTGGAACAGTTTCCGTCGTCAAAAAGCCAGATAACCGGGCTTAGGCAAGCCAGGGTATAACACGGCAAGATGATGAAAGGAGGAGGTCGCATGTGGAATGTCGCACTGTTGATGGTCGGGCTCATGGTTTACTCCGGAGGTGGAGGTGCTGCGGCAGCGCAGCAGCCTGCTGCCGAGATATGGCAACCGCCTGTAGTTCATGCCGCTGCGGATGTTGGACAAGCACACACCGGCGACAACTCTTCAGAGGGCTACGGGACGTTAAACGGGATATCGCTTGCGGATACCAAGCGTGATATCGTCCGCAAGCTGGGAACGCCTGCACGAACCGAGCAGGACGGCCTGAGCGGAACTACTAAGCTTCTTTATAAAGATATGGAGGTTGGAGTCCGCAACGGCTACACGGAATATGTTCATGTCAAGCCCTCTGCCGAGTCCTTTCAGGTTGAAGGCCAGCGTATAGGCATGTCAACCGATCATGTCCGGGCATCCCTGGGTACACCGTATTTCAAAGCGGAGGACGGAGATGTATACCTTGAGAACCATCATGCGCTTAAGGTATACATTGACCGGGATACCGGTGAAATCGAAGGCGTCGATTTATTTTTCGATTACAGCGAATAAATTTGTTTCAACCTTGAGAATTACGGTTAATAACCAATGGACTATAACCTAAATTGAGGTTTAATACTATTAGGGGAGGTTTTCACAATGGAATTCACCAATACGAAGTCATACGCCAAAGTCGTGGAAAACGGGACGCAAGCGGTTCAGGAGGTTCAGAATCTTCGGCAGTCCGGTTACGATCTGGATCACATTTATGTATTGGCCCATGATTCGGACAAGACGAGCCGAATTGTGGAAGCATCCGATGCCAATAATGTAGGCATTAAGGAAGAAGGCGTGTTTGATGCCCTGGCGAACCTGTTCCGGTCCCGCGGAGATGAGCTGCGTGCCAAAATCGTATCGCTTGGCTTTACCGAAGCCGAGGCGGGATTTTACGAGAAACAATTGGACCTTGGCAAAGTACTCGTGATTGCTAAGAAGGATTGAGGAAGCATTGAATGTTCAGCTATGGCGCTGATTCGACATAGGAGTTATAGGACTTAAAACATAGATAAGGAATGAGACTATTGACGTCTCATTCCTTATCTATGTTTTAAAAGAATGTTCCATATATCTATTAAAAGTGGAAGATTCAAGCTTGAGAACCTTTTTCTATGGCAAATGATCATAGGGTTATTATAGTATAATAGTAGGAAAAGGATTTCTGTCGCATAAGCCGTAACGTTAAAGGAGAGGGCAATGAGAATATTAATCGTAGATGACAATCCGACTAACGTCATTATTATTCGAGAAATCTTGAAGAAGGAAAATTATCAAAATACACTATCTGCATCTTCGGCCCTGGAAATGCTGGAACACCTGGGAATCGGCGATCGCAGCCATGATCCGAATCCCCGTAGGGCGGATATCGATTTGGTGCTGCTCGATATGATGATGCCTGAGATGGATGGAATAGAAGCTTGCCGTATTGTTCAGCAATACGAGCATTTGAAAGATATACCGATCATTATGGTCACCGCCGTCGGAGATTCGAAAAAGCTGGCGGAAGCGCTGGATGCCGGTGCCGTCGATTACGTCACGAAACCGATCAACAAGGTAGAGCTGATGGCACGTATACGCCTCGCGCTTCGGTTGAAGCACGAGAAAGACTGGCATATTGAAAGGGAACAGCGGGTCCAGGCGGAATTGAAGCTTGCGGCCATGGTTCAGAATGCCGTGTTAAGCTCGCCCATCGAAGATGAGCAGCTGGAGATTCATGCACTGTATCAGCCCTCGGCAGAGCTTGCTGGAGATTTGTATGCATGGTTTCCGCTAGGCGACGGCCGTTATGGCGTGATTCTGCTGGATATGATGGGACACGGTATTACTTCGTCCCTGTTTTGCATGTTCATCGCTTCGGTGCTGAAGGATACGGTTACGACTTATGTCGAACCGGAGAAGGTGGTTCAGGAATTGAACCGCAGATTTAATCAATTGAACCTGGGCGAACAGCTGATTCAGTACTATTTCACGGCCATCTATCTTGTCGTGGACACTCGTTTGAAGCGGGTGGACTACGTCAACGCTGGACATCCCCCGGCTCTCTTCTTCAAGGAGGACGGCGAGGTCATGACGCTTGATCAAGGCTGCTGTCCGGTTGGCTTGTTCGACCGGATCGAGGACATGGAGCCACGAAGCTTTCATTATGAAGGCGAAGGTCATTTGGTTATGTATACGGATGGCCTGCTCGAACTGGTAGAGGGCGGACATGACGAGAAGCTGGATCACCTGAAGAAGCATCTGGGCGGCCCTCACCATTGGAGAGAGGACGAAATGAAGGAACAGTATTTTGTGGATGATCCATCGCAGGAGCGAGAGGACGATAAATGCCTGGTTTGGATATCTCTTAAAAAAGGAGAGGAAACCCATCAATGAAGCTTAAGAGCAAGTTAGTCATTGGTTTTACAACATTACTGGCGCTTATGCTGGTTTTGACCCTGATCGGGTACGACCGGATCAGTTACATGAACAACCAGATGGACCAAATCTTTCAGGAGCGCTACCAGAAGGTGCGAAACTCCAGCGGCATGCGCGGAGAAGTCAACAATATGGCGCGCGAACTTACGAATATGATCCTGAGCAACGATCCGTCTACGTATACGGTGTCCAAACAGGAAATCGAGACGATGACGGCGCAGGCGGAGGAGTATTTTAGGGCCATCAAGGAAAGCGTAAATACCGCAGAGGAACAGCAATTGCTTGTCCGGATCGAGCGTGCGGTTAACGAATATATCGTGTATCAGAACAAGACGCTGGAATTGCTCTCTACCAGCGACGCAGATGGGGCCAACGCACTCCGTAATTCTACCGGGCAATCGGTCCAGGAGGAGATGCTGATCAGCCTGAACGAGCTTAGCAGCTACGAGAATCAGAAGATCAACGATGATATAGCCGCAGCGAAAGCCGCTTACGACCGCTCCGTGCAAATGTTCATCTACATCATGGCCGGCGGGCTTCTTATCGGAATGCTGGTCATTCTATGGATTCTCCCAAGCATTACCCGGGGCATCAACGTGGTCTCCATGATGCTGAAGAGCTTCGGCGAAGGCAGGCTGAAGGCCATCCGGCGTATCAAGGTTACTTCGAAGGACGAGTTTGGGGACGTAGCTCGAGTATTCAAAGACTTGTCCGAAGACATCATCGAGAAGCAGCGCATCGAGGAAACGTATCTCCAGGCGCAGCGTGATCAATCCTGGCTGAACTCGAATATGGCCAGAGTCACCGAGCTGCTGGAAGGAATCAATTCCCTGGAAGAGGTCGGCCAGCGGTTCATCAGCGAATTCACGCCGATCTTGGGAGCACATTACGGAGCCATCTATATCCGTCAGGAAGACAAACATCCGAACAAATTGGAGATGAAGGGCTCCTATGCCCATGAAGGCGGAGAAGAGCCGAAGGTTGCCTTCATGATCGGGGAAGGGCTTGTAGGCCAGGCGGCGCTCGATAAGAAGCCGGTCGTCCTGAAAGGCGCTCCAGAGGACTATATGAAGGTGGAATCCGCTTGGGGAGCTTCCAAGCCCGTATCCATCATGATCTACCCGATTCTATTCGAGAATGAAGTGCTGGGCGTCGTCGAGTTGGCTTCGTTCGAGGAAACGACATCTTTGCAGGAACAGCTGATGTCTCAGCTAAGCCAGTCCCTCGGCATCATTCTGAACAATATCACAGGCCGACTGCGGGTCGAGCAGCTGCTGCGCGAATCCCAGGCGATGACCGAGGAGCTTCAGGTTCAGTCGGAAGAGCTGCAGACGCAGCAGGAAGAACTTCGCCGTACCAACGAGAATCTGGAGGAGCAGACCAATGCCCTCAAGCGTTCCGAGGATCTGCTGCAGCGCCAGCAGGAAGAGCTGGAGCATTACAATACCGAGCTTGTTGCCAAGACGCGTGCGCTTGAGGAGCAAGTGCAGGAAGTGGAAGAGAAGAACGATGAAATCGAGAAGGCGCGAATGCAGCTCGAGCAGCAAGCGAAGCAGCTCTCGATTACAACCAAATACAAGTCGGAGTTCATGGCGAACATGTCCCACGAATTGCGCACCCCTCTTAACAGCCTGCTGATATTGTCGCAGCTGTTGTCCGAGAACAAGGATGGGAACCTAAGCTCCAAGCAGATTGAATATGCACAGACGATTTACATGTCGGGCTCCGACCTGCTCAAAATGATTGATGAAATTCTCGACTTATCGAAAGTGGACGCCGGGAAAATGGAAATCAACTATGAAGACGTCCAGCTTCCGGATATCGAAGCCTTCGTGGAGCAGAATTTCGCAGCGGTGGCATCGCGCAAGCATATCAATTTGGGCGTGCATATTGAAGAGGATATCCCGCAAAGCATCGTGACGGACAGTCATCGCGTGAAGCAAATTCTGCGCAACCTGTTATCGAATGCTTTCAAGTTTACGAATAGCGGCTCTGTCGAGCTGCAGGTGGAGAAGGCCGACAAGGACAAGCTTCCGGTTTACCTAAATGCCGAATCGGACTATGTGGCCTTCGCTGTCAAAGATACCGGAATCGGCATTCCGGCAGACAAAACGGATCTGATCTTTGAAGCCTTCCAGCAGGTAGACGGTACCACTAGCCGCAAATACGGCGGGACCGGGCTTGGACTTTCCATCAGCCGCGAGCTTTCCCGCCTGTTGGGCGGGGGCATTACGGTTGAATCGGAGGAGGGCAAAGGAAGCTGCTTCACCCTCTTCCTGCCGGCAAGCCATCCAGAAGTGGCAGACGGTGCGAAGGAAGCGGCCGCAGCGATGGAGGCACCGCCGGAGAGCTCTCTGATCGTACCGAAAGCCAAGATGGTTACGAAAGAGGTTCAGCCTGCCATACAGGTAGACGATGATCGTAACCAGCTCGGGCCGACGGATAAAGTGCTGCTCATCATTGAGGATGACGTGAAGTTTGCCAGAATCCTGCTCGATATGGCCAGAGGCCGCGGCTTCAAGGCTTTGGTCGCACTGCAGGGTGACATCGGACTGGAGATGGCCAAGTCGTACAGACCGGATGCCATCATTCTGGATATCCAGCTCCCGGTAATCGACGGCTGGTCCGTCATGGGCGAGTTGAAGAGCTCAGCGGTTACCCGCCATATTCCAGTGCATGTCATCTCTGTAGTGGATGAAGTGAAGCAAGGCTTAATGATGGGAGCGATCGCTTACCTGAAGAAACCTTCAAGCCGGGAAGCACTGGAGGACGCGTTTACGCATATCCAATCCTATGCGGAAAAATCGATGAAACATCTCTTGATTGTCGAGGATGACGATATTCAGCGGAATTCCATTATCGAATTGATCGGCCATGACGATGTGTCGATTACCGCGGCATCCACGGGTGCCGAGGCGCTCAGAGAGCTTCGCAAGCAGCGGTACGATTGCATGGTGCTTGATCTGATGCTGACGGATATGACGGGCTTTGAACTGCTAGACCAGATTCGCGATGACGAGAACCTGGTGGATCTGCCTATCATTATTTACACCGGGAAGGATTTGGATTCGAAGGAAGAGATGCAGCTTCGCAAGTATGCGGAGTCGATCATCATTAAGGACGTAAAGTCTCCGGAACGGCTTTTGGATGAGACGACGCTGTTCCTGCATCGGGTCGAGGCTGATTTGCCGGAGGATAAACGTAAAATCCTGCAGAAGCTGCACAACAAGGAAGAACTGTTTGAAGGCAAGAAAATTCTGCTTGTGGATGACGATATCCGCAACGTGTTTGCTCTCTCCAGCGTGCTGGAGGGATACAATATGGATGTGACCTTTGCCGAGAATGGCCGGGAAGCGATCGAGCTCCTTCAGCAAAATCCGGATTTCGATCTGGTGTTAATGGATATGATGATGCCGGAGATGGACGGTTATGAGGCGATGCGCCGTTTACGCGAAATGCCGGAATTCGACAAATTGCCGATTATTGCCTTGACGGCCAAAGCCATGAAAGAGGATCGCGCGAAATGCATCGAAGCGGGTGCTTCCGATTATATGAAGAAGCCGATTCAGACAGAGCAACTTCTTTCCCTAATGAGGGTTTGGTTGTATTCGTAAGCCGTTTTTGTGGGTAAAGTACAAGTAGCAAATAAACACTCGGAAAGCGGTGCAAGCGTAATGTCATCTAGTGACCATATGGAATCAGAACAACTGTTGTTGACAGAGAATAGCGAGCGTGAACTGGAACAGATCGAGATCGAACTTCTTTTGGAAGGCATTCATCGATTCTATGGTTACGATTTTCGAAATTACGCCATTCCATCGTTGAGACGGAGAATCTGGCATCATGTTCATGCAGAGGGAGTTTCCACGATTTCTGCCCTCCAAGACAGAGTACTACATGACCGTTCATGTTTTGAACGGCTCATATATAATTTGTCGATTCCTGTTACGGAAATGTTCAGGGATCCGAAACTATTCCTGACATTCAGGCAGTCGGTGGTTCCATTGCTTCGTACGTATCCGTATATACGGATTTGGCATGCAGGCTGCTCAACCGGAGAAGAAGTGTATTCCATGGCCATATTGCTTCATGAAGAGGGACTGTATGAGAAGTCCCGGATTTATGCGACGGACATGAATTCGCGTTCGCTACAGCAGGCCAAGGAAGGCGTATTCGATATCAAACGCATGAAGCAATATACGAAGAATTACTTGGAGGCGGGCGGCACCCGCTCGTTCTCCGAATACTATACAGCGAAGTACAACTCGGTTATTTTTCAGCCGTTCTTGAAGAAAAACATGATATTTGCCGAGCACAATTTGGCAACGGACCGTTCCTTTAACGAGTTTAACGTGATTTTTTGCCGGAATGTCATGATTTATTTTAATGACCAGCTGCGGGATCACGTGCACGGATTGTTTCACGAGAGTCTAAGCCATTTCGGTATTCTCGTCCTGGGCGCCAAAGAGTCCATACACTTTACGAATTATAACGAAGCTTATGAGACACTGGACCGCGTCGAGAAAATTTATCGAAAGATTAAATAGAAGTTTTGTAGGAGGATCTCATGGGGTTTCACGAACCGATTCATATTCTGTTGGTAGATGACCGCCCTGAAAACTTACTTGCACTCGAGGCTGTTCTGGACAGCGAACAATACACGCTCATTAAAGCTACTTCGGGCGAAGAGGCTTTGCGATATCTCTTGAAGTATGATTTTGCCGTGATTGTTCTCGATGTCCAAATGCCCGGCATGGACGGCATCGAAACGGCAAGGCTGATCAAGGCGAGAGACAAGACAAAGGATATTCCGATCATATTCATTTCCGCAAACAGCAAGGACGCGGAGCATCTTTTTGCAGGATACTCCGCCGGTGCAATCGACTATATGGTTAAACCCTTCATCCCTCAAATCTTGAAATCCAAGATCGAGGGTTTTGTCGATATGTACCGGACCAATAACAGGCTGAAGATCCAGTCCGCGCAATTACACCAGAAGACTCAGGAACTGGAAAAGATTAATCAAGAGCTTGTGCTGGCCAAGGAAGAGGCCGAGATTGCCGCCAAAGCTAAAACCGAGTTTCTGGCGATGATGAGTCATGAAATTCGAACGCCGATGAATGGCGTCATCGGGATGATTGATTTGCTGATGGACAGCGAGCTTCAGGATGAACAGCGTGAATATGCAACGATTATCCGTAACAGTGCAGATGCCCTTGTTAACATCATTAATGATATTCTGGATTTCTCCAAGATGGAATCCGGCAAAATGGAGCTGGAGGAATATCCGTTTGATCTCAAGTCCTGCGTTCAGGAAGTGTTTGGTTTGTTCTCCGGAGAGGCCTCCAAGAAAAACCTGGAGCTTACGTATTTTGTTGAAGATCAAATCCCTTCCATGGTATTCGGCGATATGGGGCGCCTTCGTCAAGTGTTGGTGAATTTGGTATCCAATGCCGTAAAATTTACGAATGAGGGCGGCGTGTATTTGGTTGTTTCGCTTGCCAAGGCCGAAGAGAATCGATTAACGCTTGAATTCATGGTGAAGGATACGGGAATCGGTATCTCGTCGAAGAAGCTTGACCGGCTGTTCAAACCATTCTCTCAATTGGATTCCTCAATGACCAGACGCTACGGAGGTACCGGTCTGGGGCTTGCGATCTGTAAGTCGCTTGTGCAAATGATGGGCGGAGAGATCAAGGTTGACTCCAAGGAAGGGGAGGGAGCCACCTTCGTATTCACGATCTGCGTTCACACGCACGAGGAGGAGTATCCTCGGCTCCGGGAAGAGGAGCATTCGGACAAATATCGGGTGCACGGAGACAGGCAGCGGAACATTCTGATCGTGGACGACCATCCGATTAATCGAAAGCTGATGGAGAGCATGCTTGAAAAGATGGGAATGAAGGCGGATATGGCCGAAGACGGCAGGCAGGCCGTCGAGATGGCTGCCGGGCCTAAAGCTTACGACATGATCTTTATGGATTTGCAAATGCCGGTCATGGACGGTTTGGAAGCCGCTCGCCTCATACGCCAGATGAAGCCTGAAAGGGACGCTCCCGTACTCGTTGCGATGACGGCCAATGTGATGGACGGGATTCAGAAGCGCTGCTTTGATGCCGGCATGAATGAATATATCAGCAAACCAGTCAAAATCAGCTGTGTAAAGCACTTGATATCACGTTATATGCCGGTAGAGGCTGACGGGTGGGACAACGGCCCAAGCCAAGTTCGAATCATCAACGGCTAGTGAATGAATCGTTTTCCATATATTAGCGCGTCTTTATCCCTCGTTAACCTGTTTCAACAAGCGAGATAACGGGTTATGTAAAGGGAAAACAAATGATTGGGAGAGAGTGTCTATGAATACAAAAACGAATGATAAGTTCAATGCCAAGACCCAAATGAACGAGGGCGTATGCACTGTGTTTTTGAGCGGTGAACTTGATCTGTCCGTCGCGCCGGATTTTCGATTGGTAATGGAGCCTCTTGTGGGCAATTCCGAAGTAGACTTAATCGTCAACATGAAGGACATGACATATATTGATAGTACGGGCATTGGTATTCTTCTGTCGATACTGAAAGCCAGACATGGCATGGAAGCACGCTTTGCAGTTGAGGAAGTTCCGCCGCAAATTCAAAAGCTGTTCGATATGACGGGTATTGCGAAGTTCTTTCAGTCGTAAGAAGAATTCCCAATAGGAAAGGATCGAAAAGAATGAATTCAGATGTACAAAGAATAACACTTAATTTGCCTGCCAGTGCTGAATACGTGGATATTGTTAGACTGAATCTGTACGGGATAGCTTCCAAGATGGGCTTTTCCTATGAAGAGATCGAAGATATGAAGGTCGCGGTGTCGGAAGCCTGTAACAACTCGGTTTTGTATGCTTATAGCCAGGAAGGCGGAATGGTAGAGGTTTTATTTCAAGTGGCCGGCGAGTCGCTATCCATTACGGTCAGAGACGAAGGGGAGAGTTTCGACAGTGTGGGGGCGGTTGGCGATCGTACACTTCATGATAAAGATCTCAGCGAGGTCCAAATCGGAGGACTTGGCTTCTACCTGATGGAGGCGCTTATGGACGAGGTGAGCGTGACAAACCAGGCTGGAAAGGGAACCGAGGTCACGCTGACGAAGCGGCTCGCAAGAAGCGAGGAGCCAGTATGAGCGATAAGGCGACTCCCCAAGAGTCCAGAGATGAAGCAGTTCATTTAATAGAACAGTATCAGCAGACGAAGGATAACGATATCGCAACGGTGCTGATTAAAAAATATGAACCGATGGTCAAGATGGCAGCAGGCAAAATTGCCCGGAATCGGCCCGATCTGTATGAGGATTTATATCAGGTTGGCCAAATGGCATTAATCCGTTTGCTTCAGCAATATGACATTAGCCTGGGGATTCCGTTTGAGCCCTATGCCATGAAGAGTATGATCGGGCATATGAAAAACTTCCTCCGCGATAAATCATGGTACATTCAAGTGCCAAGACGAATCAAGGAGAAGGGGGCCTTGGTCCAGCAGGCGATTGATGAATTAATGGTGAAGCTTGAACGATCGCCTGATGTGAATGAGATTGCATCCTATCTGGATCTTTCCGTTGAGGAAACCGTTGAAGTGTTAGCGGGAAGGGAATGCTATCATTATGTATCACTGGATTCCCCATTGTCTCAGGAAGAAACCGGGGCCACGCTTGGAGAGCTGATCAGTTCGGACGTGAACGACTTTGATTCCGTCGAGAAGCGCATGGATCTTCAACAGGCAATGAGCCAGCTGAAGGAGCAAGAGCAGAAGGTGCTGCTGCTGGCATTTCAGGAGGGGCAGTCCCAGCGAGCGATCGCTCAAAGGTTAGGCGTGTCACAAATGAGTGTCTCGCGTATCCAGAAGCGGGCAACGGAAAAACTGAAGCAGATCATGTCCAATTCTTCGTATTGATATGGACAAGCTTCGTAGAGACAGACGTATAGCAACATAAGGCACGCATTCCCGTGATGGAGGAAGCGTGCCTTTTTTGAAACCTCATATCCGTTTTTATCGAAGGGAGTGGCAAGGAAATCATGCTTGGGCCGGATACGACAGAAGGTCAGGAAATTTATAATTTTGCAGGGGGATGGCGATGGCACGATGTCCGAACCGATAACTGGCAATCTTCTTGGATCGGGGAGCTTCGGTCACGCTATCCTTATACAGCCGAATGGTTTAATCTGGCACCGTCGTTAAAGGATCGGAATTACTTATCCGTTCGTTTCAAGGATGGGGTGGAGCCGGTCATTATGGGGTCCATGCTTTATAAGGTCACGAATGAACACGAGCATCATAAGTCGGAACAGTTCTATTTCTATGTGGATGCTCATGTGCTGATCACCATTAATGTGGATGAGCATACCCGCAGCGTGATGGCCAAGGCAGATAGAGCCTCGATGCTTCATCAATGCGAGCGGCCCGTAGACGGCATGTTTGTATTGGCCCGGGCCATTCTGCATTATTACCATGCAGGAATGGATCAATTCGAACATAACCTGCGTCTTGTCGAAAAGGATATGCGTACACGCAACCGAAGATCTTTAATGGATAACATTCTCTCGTCGAGGTTTGAACTGCTGGAATGGAGCAACCTGTTTATTCCTTTTCAGGAGCTGATTGCTGCGGCGAAGGAAGGATATCATGGCGAGTTGGATGCCAGCCGTTCGTTCCAACAGCTCCTGCATCGAGTAGAAAGAATGGAAAGGCTGATTTATCACTATGAGCGCGAAATCGATACGCTGGTATCCATAGATGATGCAATCTCGGCGTTCCGTGGCAATGAAATCATGAAGACCTTGACCATTTTTACGGTCGTATTCACACCGGCAACCGTGATCGGAGCCGTATGGGGCATGAATTTCGAGAACTTGCCCGGCATTAAGACGTTCTGGGGCTTCACGGCAGTCATCGGCTTTACCTTGCTCTGGACCGGGGGGATGTACCTTTGGATGCGTGCGAGGGGATGGACGGGGGACCTGCTTCAAGTAAAGTCCAAAAACAAAAACCTTTGAGGCACAAAGGTTATGCATGAAAGCAAAAATGATGAAAATGCCCGGTACCTCTATAGGTACCGGGCGTTTTCATGCATTGAAGATACACTAGGATCGGGATTGATCGATATATCCTTGCAAATCCGAAATGAAATCCCCTATCATCGGCACATTGACAAAGAAGCTGAGAATGTAACCCAGAAGACCCAGCACGAGAGCCGTGCCAAGGGTTAATCCCAACCCCCGGGCCAGACCGGCTGTGAGGTTGGCAATGATGCGTTTCTTGGGATTCATGTAATTATCGATCATGTCCTTCATTTCGGACTTCTCCAGCGTGGCGGCGATTTTGTCCAGCCGCGTGTTTAATTTCTTCACTTCGTGCCTAAGCTCAAAGGGATGCTCCTGGACCTCATCCGCCTCTTTGGAGTGTCTTTCCCTGGATGATTCGGATTGCACTCGTTGTTCCTCGTTTCGTGTCGACCGACTGCCGCTTCGGGTTGAGAAGCCGGAGCCGCCATGATATGGGTTTGCTTTACTCATGAAATATCCCCGCTTTCCAGGCAGATGCGCCGTTTCATTTCACTTCGGAATCCATACAATGTGGATAAGACAACGTGCCGGATCTGGCACAAAAATAGCCAGCTGCGTCAGCTGGCTATTCGTGACCCTACGAATTAATAATTCGTTGTCGTTTTCATTTCACGGCTGACTTCGGAAGAGGTGTCCATCGCTTTATCCTTCACATCTTTGGAAGCGCTTGAAACCTCGCTTGACACGTCTGCAGATGCTTCCTTGACGCTGGACATAATGCTTTGGCGGCCTTCATTCACGGTGGCCATGACATCGGAAGCTTTGCTGCCCACCGTTTTTGCCAGTTCAGAAGCTTTATCGCCTACGGTATAAGCGACTTCTTTGGTTTTATCCGACACCATGCTCAGCTTCTCGGATAAATCCCCGCGCAGCTCGCGGCCTGGCTTTGGAGCGAACAACAGAGCTGCTGCTGCTCCGACCAAAGCACCGATAAAAGCACCTTTGAAGAATGTGGAACCGCTTTGTACTGGATATTCTTGTTCTGTGTTATTCATAACTTTCACTCCTTTTAGTTAATATAAAAATGAATATAAACACGAGAATCAGGCTGTGCGTCTAAACAACTTGGCAACAAGACCGAGCAGGAATACAAAGATGGCCGTACCGATGATTGCGGGCACAATGGCAAATCCGCCTATGACAGGACCCCATGCTCCGAAGAGCCACGGTCCGAGCCATGCGCCTATGAAACCTGCGATCATGGAACCGATAATTCCGCCCGGCATTTCATGACCAACCAGCGCATCCCCGATTATCCCGATGATGATTGCCATCACGATGCTGATGATGATTCCCCACATACGATCGCCTCCTTTTTCAGAGCAATGTGTTTCGAGTGGGCTTGCTTATCTCGTAATTAAACGCAAGGCCACACCATGAAACAGGAGACGTGCAAAACGGGAGATAAATGAAATGTCCGTCCTCTATGGAACGTATTCTGCTGTCAATTGCAGTTTTTTGTACTATACTGAATACAGATTTGCAATCATTCTCGAATAAGCGTGATCTCGGGGAAATGCAAGCATACAGGCTTCTCAAGGCATCATACGTAACAGACGGTATATAGAAGGAGATATTCAACATGGACACTGTATTGGTGAAGGAATATCGGGCGGACATATTGGAGTGCGTCCACAATGGACATATATGCGTCGTGAATGAACAAGGTAAGGTCGAGGCTTATGCGGGAGATCCGGATTATGTCGCATTTACGCGCTCTTCGGCCAAGCCGATGCAGGCGATTCCTTCCATTCGCGGCGGGCTGGCTGATCATTACGAACTGTCCGATGAGGAAATTGCGATCATGACGGCTTCGCATCGTGCGGAGCGGGCTCATGTGGAAGTATTGGAGCGGTTTGCACGCAAGGCGGGCATCAGCGAAACCCACATGGTGTGCGCATCCAGCTGGCCGCTGGACGAAGG
>Ga0209784_100251_pt1 | contig 33547 bp, 34 predicted proteins | sample AraplaCvi_mLB_r2_2_FD_184284 | JGI IMG/M metagenome (GOLD analysis project Ga0209784, IMG submission 184284) | Arabidopsis root microbial communities from North Carolina, USA - plate scrape CL_Cvi_mLB_r2 (SPAdes) (version 2) | ecosystem: Host-associated > Plants > Roots > Endosphere | place: USA...
TGGCCCTTCGTCACTTCGTCTTTTCTTTCCGTCGCTCTACCCTGTCTTTCTGTCAATCCATTGCGAATTAATTAAACAAAAAAGGAATGCACGCAATTTGTGCATTCCCCCCACTATGTTAGAAAAATAAACTTAATATGAAATAAATAGCTGCCGCCATGACTGCGGAAATTGGCATGGTGATTACCCATGTTGTCACGATTTTTCGCGCCATGCCCCATTTAACACCTTTTACACGGTGTGCTGTTCCTACTCCCATGATAGATGAAGAAATTACATGTGTTGTAGAAACTGGTAAGTGAATTAGCGTTGCACCGAAGATGATGGACGCAGAAGCAAGGTCTGCTGCAACACCGTTTACTGGACGGATTTTCATAATCTTGCCACCGACTGTTTTGATGATTTTATAACCACCTACAGATGTACCAAGACCCATTGCACATGCTGCTGCAAAACGTACCCAGAAAGGAATGTCATCTGTGTGATGCAAGCCTCCTGCAATTAAAGCGAGCGTAATTATCCCCATTGCTTTTTGAGCATCATTAGTACCGTGAGTAAATGATTGTAAAGCTGCTGTACCAATTTGCATTGTCCGGAAGCCTTTATTCGTTCGATATAAATTTGTATCCTTAAATAGAACTTTCAATAAAGTCATCATTAAGAAACCGGCTGCAAATGCAAGTAATGGCGAGAAAATAAGTGCTTGAATGATTTTTATAAAGCCGCTATAGTTCAATACATTAAAGCCAGCAGCTGCAATTGCAGCACCCGCCACTGAGCCAATTAATGTATGTGATGAACTAGATGGAATTCCAAAGTACCATGTTACTAAATTCCATGTAATGGCTGATAATAATGCCGCTAAAATAACGACTGAACCTGTAGTATCTCCATTAAAAGCATTTAAGCTAAACGGGTCAACAATATCTTTTGTTAATGCTTTCGCTACCCCAACGAATGTAATAGCTCCAATGAAGTTCATAAGTGCAGCCATGTATACTGCAGTACGTGGCCTCAATGCCCTCGTCGATACAGAAGTTGCAATCGCGTTGGCTGTATCATGGAAGCCGTTAATAAAATCGAACACAAGTGCGAATATAACGACTAATATTGTTATCAGTAATATTGTATCCATTTCGTACTCTCCATCTTACGCGTTACGCATAATTATTGTTTCAATTGTATTAGCTACAGTTTGACAGTAGTCTGCAATATCTTCAAATTGTTCATAGATACTCTTGAATACCATGAGGCGCATCGGATCTTTTTCTTGAATAAATAATTGCTTCATTGATGAGCGGAAAATTTCATCACATTCACGCTCATAGTCCTTAATTTGAATAGCATGTTTACGCATTTCAACAAGCTTTTTACTATTTAATAGCTCCATTGCTTGGACCATTTCATCTGTACTTTTCGCAATATATGTTAAGAATTGGCGCATCGGGTCTGTAACTTCTGTTAAATTGTACATGTCAAAATGAGCAATACAGCCTTCCATTCCATCAATAACATCATCTAATTTATTGGCAAGTGATAAAATATCTTCACGCTCGATAGGTGTCATAAATGATTTATTGAGCATAACGATAAGCTCGTGAATCAATTTATCTCCACTTGTTTCATATCGCTTCATTGTGTCTGCGATTTCTTTTAGTGAATCTATATTTTCAATACGTGCGTTATGAGCGTAATAAATACCTTCTTTAACGTTTTTAGAAATGTTTAATAATGCTTTAAAAAATGGATCTTGCTTGTTTGAGTTGAACATCATGTTCCTCCTGTTGAATGAATATTGTCGATTTCTGCAATCATCATAACAAAACTTTCACATAGTTCTACAAATTTTTAAAGATAAAATAGTTGAATTTACAAAAATGTAATATAAAATTTGCCACAATTATTTTTAGGTACTTTTATAAGTTGAAAACGTTGGAAACTCGATAATAAAAAATATCAATTTTCCTTAAAAATCACCGTTTTTTCTTTTATTTTTATAAAAATACTTGAAAAAACAATTTTTTTCTTCATTTTTTCTTCGTTGCCAATGTTAAGGAATTGTAAACGATATTTACATGGCGAAAGATAAACTCCATTGTCATTTATTACAATTCGCAGTACTGTTAAAAGAAAAGTTTATCTTACAAATAAGGATGTGATTATCATACATATGGACATCGATTTACTATCACTTGTAGTTCTTTTAGTACTTGGCTTTATCGCATCCTTTTTAAATGCGATTGTCGGTGGCGGAGGATTAATTTCGTTACCTGCGCTTTTGGCTGTTGGTTTACCTCCAAGTACAGCAATTGCCACAAACAAACTCGCCAATACAATTAGCAATGGCACTAGCATGTTAACTTTTTTACGAGCTGGCAAAGTTGATGTGAACAAGAATAAGAAAATAATGCCTTTTATTTTTATTGGTTCATTCATGGGTGCATATACGGTGCATCTCGTATCTCCAGCTATTTTAAAGCCTCTAATGCTTGTTATGCTCGTACTAGTAACAGCTTATACGGTTTTCAAAAAAGATTGGGGTCAAAAACCTGAAGAGCGATCATTAAGTACTCTTAAGAAAATAGCCTTCGTTGGCGCTTTTGCTGCTGTTGGCTTTTACGATGGTTTCTTCGGGCCTGGTACTGGTTCTTTTTTTATTTTCCTTTTATTAATGATGGGAAATGATTTCTTACAGGCAGCGGGAAATGCAAAAGCCTTTAATTTCACATCGAACTTAGCCGCGCTTGCTATGTTTTTACTATTAGGAAAAGTTAATTTTGTATACGGTCTACCTATGGGCTTCGTTATGATTTTCGGTGCGATAATGGGGTCAAAATTTGCGCTGAAACGTGGGACAAAAATGATGCGTATTATTTTTATCATCATGACTTGTACATTAATTGTCAAAAATGCATGGGATTATTTTAATGTTCATTGAGAAAAACTCCTATCGATTTCATTGACAATATTTATCAATCGATTGACAAAATATATTAGCGTGCTATAATTCTTTTAGGCTTCACCGCGTTGAAGCGAGGAAGTAACAAGTAGGAGGATTAGCATGTTTCGAATAGAAGCTAAGAGTAACCCTCGATTTATTGAGGCAAGCTTTATAATACTATTAATAATTGCCATGATGGCGCTCAGTATTGGGTTTTTAAAAGCAACACCCCATATACCTATTTTTCTTGTCATATCACTTTTAATTGCCTATGGATTACTAAAAAAAGTTCCTTTTCGTGAGCTTGAAACTGGTATGATTGCTGGTGCAAGTGCTGGACTTGGGGCTGTTTTTATTTTCTTCTTTATTGGTATTTTAATTTCGAGTTGGATTATGGGTGGCACAATTCCAACACTTATCTATTACGGTTTTTTAACAGTTACACCAAGTTTTTTCTTTGCGATCGTATTTTTGATTTGTAGTATCGTTGGTGTTTCTGTAGGTAGTTCTTTAACTACTGTAGCAACTGTTGGCGTTGCCTTTATGGGAATTGCTGGTGCAATGGACCTCTCATTAGCTATAACAGCTGGTGCGATTGTTTCAGGAGCTTTCTTTGGTGATAAAATGTCTCCGTTATCGGATACAACAAATCTTGCATCTGGTACGGTTGGCGTCGATCTTTTCGAGCATATTAAAAATATGGGTTGGACAACCATTCCAGCATTCGTAATCTCATTCGTCCTTTATGCATTATTATCACCAACAGAAGCAAATACTTCATTTGAAACAGTTGAGCAATTTAAAGATGGATTACTGTCTACTGGACTTATTCATTGGTATACATTATTGCCAATTGTTGTTCTTGTTATTATGACTTTTTACAAAGCGCCTGCACTTATCACACTCGCAACCGTTTCAATTATTGGTGTAGGGCTTGCCTACATACAAGAACCGATTGCACTATCGAATGTCTTTAAAATCCTTTTTGAAGGCTATGTATCTTCTACAGGGAATAAAGACGTGGATGCATTACTGAATCGAGGTGGTATGAACAGTATGCTATTTACAATTTCCTTAGTCTTATTAGCTTTAACAATGGGCGGTCTATTATTTACCCTCGGCATTATTCAAAGTATTTTAGCGAAGGTAGAGAGCTTATTTAAAAGCGCTGGCTCTGTCATTACAGGAGCTGCCATTACGGGGATTGGTATTAACACATTAATTGGTGAGCAATATTTATCTATCCTACTTACTGGGGAAGCTTTTAAAGCACAGTTTGCAAAGGTAGGACTTGCCCCTAAAAATTTATCCCGTGTTATGGAGGACGCAGGTACTGTAGTCAACCCTCTTGTTCCATGGAGTGTTTGTGGTATTTTCATTGCTAGTGTACTAGATATACCAACAACAACTTACCTGCCTTTTACTTTCTTCTGTCTACTTGGACCAATTTTGACGATTATCTTTGGTTGGAGCGGTAAAACATTAACAAAGCTTGAAAAATAAGATTGGTAGCTGATGAATCAGCTACCTTTTTCTATTCTAAGTGGCACTTCATCATCCCACGGTAATTTTCTAAAAAACGCCTTTATTTTGATACCGTTCATCGAAACTAATGCTTATATGCTCAAAAATATGGCTTTATTTCAACATTTGGAGAAAGTTTAGTAGATTTGCTTGCACAAGGAATTTCACAAATCTAATGGTAATGTAATTTACCGATAAAGGACCTATAAAATAACAAAAGAGTATGTTTTGAAATAATAGTTCAAAACATACTCTAATTTTTGCTCTACTGACTATTTAATGATGTCGTCACCTTTTGTAAAGTACTTAGTCATTTTTTTCATTGTCCTTTGATGATAAAAAGTCTTCTAATGCCTGTTTGTTCTTATCGAGGTCAATATCCAAGACGTCACCTACGTTGACACGTTTGTCTTCATAACCATCTGCAACAGGAATTCGTAAAGTGTCAATACCTTTAGAGTTTCCTTTTACTATTCCTTTTGCAATTGTAAGGATTGTTTTATTATCAACATTTGTATCAATGTAGGAATCTGCAACGCCAAGTATTTTTGGCAAGTTCATTAAGCTCGAAACACCAATTTGTTCCTTCACCTTACTCAAAACCTCTTGCTGGCGTTCCACTCGCCCAAAATCACTTAAGCGATCGTGACGGAAACGTACATAACCTAATAACTCGTTACCATGTAAAACTTGTTCCCCAGGATGTAATGTCATACCAATTCCATGAGACATTTCATAAGGAATATCAACCTCTATCCCATCAGGTGCTAAAAGATCTATAATTTTAGGGAATCCTTTAAAATCTACAAGAGCGTAGTAATTTACATCAATATCAAAATTTTGCTTAATTGTTTTCCTTACAAGTTCAGGACCTCCTAAAGCAAAAGCAGCATTTATTTTATTCATTCCGTGCTCTGGGATGTCGACATACGTATCCCTCATAATCGAAACAAGTTTGACATCATTTGTCGTTTGATCGTAGTGTGCAATCATTAAACTATCCGATCTACCATCCTCGTCTCTAGCGTCACTTCCCATTAATAGCACATTAATCTGACCAAATTGCACATCCGCTCCTTCAAATGGGTCAAACGCCTTTTCGTTATCTTTTAAATGACTATCGTCTGCCATAGCCAATCCGCTATTATATTGATAAACCCCATAAATAATCCCTGCTACGATTACGAATGCGAATGCTAAGAACAAATTCCTTAGCCATTTTCGGCCCTTTTTGCTTCTTTTCATAAATAAATCCACCTATCACTTAAGTCTAAGTTATTTTTTTAGTAATGCATTTGTAGTAAGTTGCACAGCTATTGCATCGTCTAGATAACCAATAGGAAATAAATAATCCGGTATAACATCTACTGGAATAATAAAATATAATAATGTACTTCCAATTAAGGTTAGTTCAAAAATAGTTCCCTTCCCCAATGTAAACTTCTCATATAATTCTTTTAATTTGCTTATAAACGGCCCAATGCTTCCTACACTCTTTATTTTTTCGTCAAAATCCTTAAGAATCGAATTTTTACCTTCTTCTGTTTGCGCATAGAGTCCATAGCTTTCTAGTTTCTGTTCAACATGAGACACCGAAAATTCATCATCATAAACATTAGAAGATTTAAGAAGAGATTGTATTGCGTCAACAGAGGTATGAATATCTGAATCTGATTCTTCTTGTCTCTGTTCAATTGGGTATCCTGCTGCTTCAAAAAGATTGATTAAAGGAACATCAAGGCATTCTGCAAATTTTTCTAAATGTTGTGGTGTCGCATTTCTCTTACCATTTATTATCCGTGAGATCGTAGCTGTGTCGATTCCAGTGAGTTCACTAAACTTCCGCATAGATAATGAACGTTCTTTCAATAACTCTCTTAGCATTAAACCAAGTGTACTGTTTTTCTGTTCAGCCATTATCGATTCTCCCTTCTTACAGGCTTAAAGTAGTGTCAAACATGAAATGATCATTCTCAAGAAGTGTATAATTATGTTGACATTTTGTCAACAAATTAATTAGAAGAAAGCAGCAAAAGCGATTATTATCAACATTACTCCACTAATTATTGTTCCAAATTGCCCTACAGTAAATGAACCGATCCGAACATCTGCAACTTTACTCCCTAACTTGACACCTAACCAAACAGTAATAAAACTCCCAATTGCAGCAAGTATCGAGATGACAAGTGATGAAAGACCAAGTAGACCTGCACCTACACCATTCGTTAATGCATTCGCCGCTAAGGCAATGCCGAGAAGTACAGCCTCTCCCCATCCAATTTCACCAGACTTATTGAATTGAGCATCCTCGGGATTCCTTAAAATATCTTGAACATTATTATTAGCATTGTTTTTATTCACCTTTGAAGTTTCTTGTTTCCGCGGTTTCGCCAAAAGAATAATCCGAATTCCGATTATACATAATAATATTGCTCCGATGACGACAGGAAGCATACCTGGAAGAATTTTTGACAGCCATACGCCAAATGTAATGCCTGCCATACTCATTAGAAAACAAATGATCGAGATTAAAATATTTTTATCAAATCTAACATTTATCTTTCGAATGCCGTACGAAAGTCCGACACCTAAATTATCAATACTAGATGAAAAAGTAAAAGCCAAAATGATTAACCAAGTCACCATACCACATCCCTTATTTTTTTATATCATATTACTCGCATTGACAAATGGTACCTATTTATTCGAAAAATGTTGACAAAAAAACAACATTATTTTGGTAACACAATAAAGTGTGTGAATGAGTGGCTTTCAGCGATTACAATCCGGCTGGGGCTTTCAATGAACCAATTAAGCCAACGGGTATTAGTCAAAAAGCGATATCTGTTTATCCCTTCTATATTCCAATATGGAATCAAAAATAATGATTTTACGCATTTCTGTTCAATTAAACTTTTTGGTAAACTCGAAGAAAGGAGATGAGGGGAAATGACAACCAAATGGAATGCCAATTTATATGATCAAAAGCATGGCTTTGTTTCAAAATTTGGAGGGAGCTTAGTAGATCTGCTTGCACCACAAAAAAATGAGGAAATTTTAGACGTAGGTTGTGGCACAGGCGATTTAGCCCATGAAATTGCAGCTTTTGGTGCCAAAATTCAAGGGATAGATGCCTCTCATGACATGATTATCGCTGCACAGCAAAAATACCCAGACATTACGTTTCATACAATGGATGCTACCGTACTTAACATGACAATTCAATTCGACGCAGTCTTTTCAAATGCTGCATTACATTGGATGAAACAGCCGGATGAAGTCATTCAAAATATTTACAATGTACTGAAACAAGGTGGTCGTTTCGTTGCTGAAATGGGAGGTCACGGTAATATTGCGTCTATTGTTTGGGCACTGCAAAAAAGTATGGAGGAATTAAAATTGTCTTATATTGAGGATTACTTCCCTTGGTATTTTCCAACTTTAGAAGAATATCAGTCGAAATTAGAAGGCGCCGGATTTACAGTTGAAATGATTACGCTATATGAGCGCCCAACACCGCTTCTAGGCGAAGACGGGCTACGTAACTGGCTAAAAATGTTCAGTTATAATATGCTAAAGCATTTATCAGAAACTGAAAAAGAACAGATTTATGAAAAATGTGAAAAATTATTACAGTCTAAATCTTATCAGAATCATCAATGGTTTGCTGATTATTACAGATTACGTTTTGTTGCCATAAAAAAATAACAGCCATTACACACATGAAATTGCTGATAATTAACGTAGCACGTAAAAACGCTCGGAAAATATCCAAGCGTTTTTCTTTCTATTTATTTAATTCCAGACTGCATTTCGTAATTTCTAACGAGCATTCCGTTTGATTTTAACATTCCTAACTTCTCATAATAAGGGACTAAGTCATCCTCACAACATAAATCAATCATATAGATATCTTCGAGTTCCTTTAACATTTGTTTGACTAATTTCTTGCCAATACCTTTATTTTTATACTCCGGCAAAACTTCAAGGAACGGAATGTAGGCAGATAAAACGCCATCGCTAATCGCTGTTATAAATCCTACTACTTGATTCGTATGATCATCTAAAGCAATGACTATCTTACTACTGTTTTTTAACAGCTTTAAGTGAGTTTGTAGATTAGGTGGATTCGGCCAATCTACAAAAAAGCCATTCAACATTTCAGAAGAAATTCCATCAAGAGAATTTTGGTATATCATCTTATATCAACTCCTAAATTATTCTTTCATTTTTAGGTAGATGATAGGTATTAAAAATATAGTAGCAAAATGGCAACCTCCAAACATTTCTGGGATTGCTATAAGCTATTCGATTTCAAGTTCTTAAACTCCTTCTTTTTGTACTTTTTGATTACATTCAAGAAATAAATCTTGGTTATATTCAGTAATTTAAGTAAACAAATAGAATGTATATTTTCATTTAGTAATATACGTTCTCCTAGATCATCTTGAAGATTTAATGGATTTACGTGTACTTTTAGCAAACATTTAGTTTTCAAACTACATTAATGAAGAATCGACCTTTTTTAACCTTAATTTAAAGCAAAAAAACCCTTCACAATCATGATTTTACTAAAATTGTGAAGGTTCATAAAAAGATTTTATTTATCATGAACGAGGGATTAAAATCACCAAAACACCAATTAAACAAATGCCTGCTCCAACGAAATCCAAGATGTCTGGTTTTTTCCCATCGATTCCCCAGCCCCACAAAATGGAAAGGACAATAAAAACACCTCCATAGGCAGCGTAGACTCTTCCAAAGGTTGGGAAGGACTGAAACGTAGCGACAACTCCATATAAAGCCAACACAATCCCGCCTATAACTCCCCAATAAAATGGTTTACCTTCTCTTAACCAAAGCCAAATTAAATAGCCACCCCCTATTTCTCCAATTCCTGCGAGGATAAATAATAATGTTGCACTAATCATTTTTTTCACTCTTTCTGTATCTGTTTAGTCTTTTAGTAAAGGTATTTCATCCAACAATTATTCAATACTATATTCCCCCCTTTAGAATATGGATTTGGACTTCTGTTTTAGGAAGCAAGGGCGCATCTTTCTCTTTAAAGCAATCCCCAGTATGTAATTGTATCTGCTATGCCTATAATAATCAGCATAACACCCGCCACAATTTGAATCACTCGTCCCATTTTCATGCTTGTACGCATTATAAATCTTTTTGCATCAAATAAATGAATAAGACCTAGCATCACTAGAAGTGGCACAGAGGTTGCTATACCAAAAATAGCTGGCAAAATTACACCATACGAAGAGGTTACGACTGATGGCATTAACCACACGAAAAATAGCACAAACATCGTAGGGCAGAAGGCTATGGAAAAACTAGCGCCCAGCAGAAAGGAGCCAATTTTACCTTCTTTTAACACAGCCGGAATATAATTAGGAATTCGATTTAAAAATTTTAATTTTAAAATTCCTAATAGCACGAGTCCTGTTATGAACATGATCGGACCAAGTGCTTTGCGAAAAATAGGAAAATACTTAGTCATCTCAGTTTCAAAGGATTGACCGAAAAGCCAGGCGAAGAAACCTATTAAACTAAATACAACGACTTTCCCTAGAATAAAAAACACAATTTCTTGCCAATTGTTTTTCATTTGCAAAGTCCGACTTCCATAAAAGGTGATAGCACTCATATTCCCCGTTAATTGACAAGGTGCTAAAGCGCCTATTAATCCAAGAAGAATCGCAATAATGAGCGGGGAATGTTCGTAAGAATTTAAAAAAACTGTAATCGGTCCACTAATGACTTGGCTTATTTTCGAAAATAAACTATACATCTATAAACACCTTCTATTTTTGATAAACTGCTTAACATGACTCAATATCCGCTCGAAAAAAACATAAAAGAAAAATCCCGTATTAAAAATTAACACAGGATTTTAAGCAAACTGCATTTTAACTACAATCAAACATTAATCCACCTTAATTTGACCCATCATTCCATTATCCTCATGCTCCAGAATATGACAATGGAACATGTAAACGCCCTTATGCTTAAATTGTACAGCTATTTTTACAGTCTCATCTGGTTTTACGGAGATACTATCCTTCCATCCTTGTTCATTTTCAGGTGGCTTTTTCTCATCGCGTGAGAGTATTTTAAATTGTGCTCCATGAATATGGAATGGATGAATCATGCCACCCATCATATCTGGCTTATTATAAATTTCCCATACCTCAGTAACACCTTGTTTTTGAGTAAAATCAATTCTTTCCGGATCAAATTTCTTGCCATTTATCGTGACCATGTCCATCATTCCAAAGAGTTCCACTTTTTTGGTAACAGGTAGATCCATTTCTTTATCTTCCAATGAAAGAACATTCAATTTTTTAGGGACCATACTCGTTTCTCCACTTTGATCAGTAACTACAAATGGTAAAAGGACAGATCCATCCTCATTTATTAAAGCTAGGTCATTCACGTCCTGGATTTTTGAAAAGTCAACTACGATTTCTGCCCTTTCGGATGGCGTTAGTGTCATCTCTTTTAAAGAAACGGGTTCATTCAAGAAACCACCATCCGTGGCGATTTGAAGAAAGGAATCCCCAGTACTCAATTTAAACGTATAATTTCTCGCATTTGACCCATTTAATAAGCGAAGACGGACTTTCTCTTTGTTTACAGTCAATTTAGGATTGTACGTTCCATTAATTAATAATGTATCTCCAATCGTTCCGTCTGTGTTCATTGCAGCGCTATAACTTAATTGTTTTTTCTCATCAAATGTTCTATCTTGGAAAATCAAGGGGAAATCGTTCTTCCCATAGTCATTTGGCAATCCTAGACTTTTTGAATGATCATCTTCAATGTAAACCAAGCCTGCAAGCCCGTTATATACCTGTTCAGCCGTTTTTCCATGTGGATGAGGATGGAACCATAGCGTCGCCGCTTCCTGATTCACTTTAAATTCGAGGGTTTTTTCTTCGCCTGGTTTAAGAATGCTTTGCGGACCACCATCTTTGTTCGCCGGCACCTCTAGTCCATGCCAATGAAAAGTTGTATCCTCATCCAGTTCATTTATAGTTCTAATCTTTACAGTTTCACCTTTTACAAGACGAATCATCGGGCCGAGAAACGACCCGTTATACCCATACGTATTTGTTTGAACACCATCGAATATTTCTGTTTTTCCTTGTTGTGCCCTAACTGTGTATACAACTTCATCTTTTTTATTACGTTTAAGTTCAGCAGGGATTTTTATTTCATTTACTCCTGTCGAATTATTTAAACTAACGACATTGCTATGACTCTCATGACCATTCATCATGTCATGATCCATATCCTTCATATCTTTTGAAGAGTGATCCATACCTTCCATCTTCATCTTGTCATGATCCATGTCCTTCATATCTTTACTATTTCCTTGGCTACAAGCCCCAAGTATGCTCAAACTTGCGATAATACTTGCTACTAATGCTATTTTCCTCATATCAACCATTCCTTTCACCATAAGTATATTGAACAGTTGTGTAGAAATTATGTAGAAAGAGGCATTTGTATCCAAAATGTAGTTCCTCTATTTTTTTCACTTTTGACGGAAATTGTACCGTTATGTGCTTCCACAAGTTTTTTTGTAATTGTCATACCAATACCATTGCCAGTATATCGATTTTCCACTCGATAATTTCGCTCAAAGATTTTTTTACTTGTTTCTTCATCCATACCAATTCCATTATCATGTACAAGAATTATATAATCGTCATTTTCTTTAAATAATTTAATTAGTATAATGCCATCTTTTTGCACATGGTACATAGCATTTTTTATAATATTGTGTAGAATTTGATTCAATCTCAAAGCATCTACCTTTGCATGGACTGTTTTGTCTAAATCTAAATCTACCTGAATTTCTTTTTCAAGTAATTCACTTGCCAACGTAATCACAGACTTTTCAATTACATTAGCAATCGGTTGCTCTTTCATCATGACCTTAAATGTGGGATTATTAATATCATTTAAGGTATCCAATTCTCCAACAAGAAGAGTTAGTCTATCAATTTCCTCAACACATGCTTTCAAACGAGCTGGAGTAGCTGTCCAAATCCCATCTTCAAATGCACTTAAATAGCTTTTTATTGAGGCTAATGGATTACGAATTTCATGTGCAAGATCCTGGGTCATTTCTTTACGACGGAGTTCATAAGTGTTTAACGTTTCATCTAGTTTCATCAGTGATCTACCTAATTGACCAATTTGATCATTAATCGTATAGCTTATCTTTAAGTGCCGGTCTCCACGCACTAGTCTTAACGCAAAATGATTCAGTTCTTGGATAGGTTTCGTTAATGTTTTTGCAATTAACAAACTAGAAATTAGTATAACAATAAGCAAAAGGCATAATGACCACATGGCCGTTTCCCTTAATGCCATATCAAAATGATGAATTAATTCCTTAGAATCTGTAATATGGAGCATCATCAAATGTTCATGACCTTTATACAGTAATATCCCTGTGATAAATAAAAGTATGCTTGTAGAAAAGATAGCTATAATTAAGGCAATTTTTAGATGAAACTTCATTGATTTATAACCTTTTCATTTATTTTGTAGCCCAAACCAAAGACAGTTTGGATGTACTCTTCCTTAACTTTTTTACGGATATTTTTAATATGTTGATCCACAATACGTGAATTCATGTTCGAATCGAAGCTATATATTTTTTGAATAATATCATCCCTGCTAAAAACCTTTTTAGGATTTTCAGCTAGTAATAGTAAAATGCTAAATTCATGTGGCGTGAGCTGAATACTTTGATCATTTACTAATACTTTTCGCTCCTCTTTATGGAGTTCCAACTTTCCTAAAATAATAATTTGGTTTTTATATGAACTGGGTAACAACCGCTCTGCTCTTATTAATATTTCTTTAGGGTGAAATGGTTTAACGACATAGTCATCTGCACCCATTTCAAATCCAATTACTTTATCATCAATGGAGATTTTTGCTGTAAGCATAATCACAGGAATATCGTAATTTGATTTTACATAATGGCAAATGTCTTCACCGGCTATATCAGGTAACATTAAATCTAAAATAATCATATCAAGAGGTACTTGATCGATCATTTGGATTGCGGATTCTCCTGTATGTGCAACATATGTATAATCACCGTTTTTTTCAAAATAAGATGCCAATACCTCTGTAATCTTTTCTTCATCATCTACGATTAACACTTTCATGTTCCAATTACACCCACTTTATATAAGAATTCATAAAACAAATTTCATACATACTCTCAAGCTAATAACCTGTTAATGAATTTTTTAGATTTGAACTTTAAGTTAGAGAAATTCTTCTTCCAAACTTTAATTCTTGCTCTATATTAATTATTAACTACATCTTTGTAAATCAGATGACAAACTGCTAAGAACGCCTCAACCTCACGTTGTTCAGCCGTCTCTCGAAAATTCTTTTTTTTCGCTGCAACAATAAAAGTTCGTAACCATTCTGTTTCCATAGACCCGCCTCTCTAGTTTTTCATTCATTATATCGAATTCTATTTACGTCTTGAAACATTTTCTACACACACTAACGCCTTGGCGTAATTGCGTCCGGAATTGGCTCAGATGTTTTTTTGCGCGAAAGCGTAGCGGCAGCAGCACAGATGCAGGGCAGATAGCCGTTATCGCAATGGATGCGATGATTTTAAGCTAACATCCTTTATCAACCCCTTTCCGCCGGAGTGCAGCGGATGTTGTACACCTGCTGAAATAGTTAAAAAAGCAGTTGAAGCTCTACAATCTCTTGTATCTTCAACTGCTTATAACCTTGTCTAATAGAACCTGACTAGCTGGACGTACGAGGGCCTATTCCCTCCTCTTGTAAATCTGTTAATATCATAATATTTGGATGCTTTGTTAATACACTTGCTGGCACATCTTCCGTATAGTCAGATGCAAGTACATGTTTTAAAACATCACGTTTTGCATCTCCAACAGCGATTAACAAAATGCATTTTGCGCGCATAATGGATTGAATCCCCATCGTTATGGCTTGCGTTGGAACTTCTTCGATAGAATCAAAGAAGCGTGCATTTGCTTGGCGAGTAGATTGTTCAAGCGTTATCAGTTGTGTCAATGAATCAAATGCTGTTCCTGGTTCATTGAAACCGATATGGCCATTTTGTCCGATACCAAGCAATTGGAAATCTAACGGATGCTGTTGTAATATAGATTCATAGCGTGCAGCTTCCTCTGTAGGATTATCAGCTAAACCATTCGGCAAATAGGCTTCTTTAAACGGTTTATGACGAAATAAATGTGTAGCCATATAATATGCATAGCTTTGTTCATGTTTAGCACTTAGTCCAACATATTCGTCTAAATTAAAGCTAATACAATCGGAAAAATCAACCTCAGTCTCACAAATTTTAGAATATAGCGGTTCCATTGTACCTCCTGTAGCTAAACCGAACGTTGTAGCACCGTTATTTTTTGCATTCGTTATAATGTCTACTGCACGAGCGTATAATTCATTTCTAGAAGAATAACGTTCTAATTTCAATTTTAGATGCCCCTTTCCTCAAATTCATTAAAGCTCCATTCCTTGTAAATCACATTCTAAAAGTTGTAATGTTCCCCTTTTATTCAAATTCTTGTTTATTATTTTTTAATAGAAATAATATTATTAGAACCAGCTCGTTGGAAACCGGATTTTTCAAGTGTAACTCCTCGTCCAATTAAATTTGTGAATACAATTGGTGTGACGATAGAAGGTACTTTGTCTTTAATGTTCTTTAAGTCTACTTTTAATAATGGATTACCCCGTTGAATCAACTGCCCCTCTGAAACTATCATTTCAAACCCTTCACCGTTTAGCTTGATAGTATCTAAACCAACATGAATTAGTATTTCTACACCTGTATCGGATTTTAAGCCGATAGCATGCTTCGTCGGGAAAATCATGACTACTCTTCCATCAAACGGTGCATAAACCGTACCATCTGTCGGATGAATGCCAAAACCGGGTCCCATTATACCTGATGAAAAGGCTTCGTCAGGCACTTCAGCTAACGGTATTAAATCACCTGTCATGGGCATTTCAAAATCATCTGAAGAAATTGTTGCTTGTGCTACAGTCTCTTTAAAAATAGACGGATCTTGCTGTAAAGAAATATTTGCAGGAGTTGGGTTACCTTTTTTCAGGCGTTCTTTCATTGCTTCTGCTAAAAATTCTACTGATGTACCGATAATCACTTGTACGTTTGTCTTATTAATTCGCATAACACCACGCGCACCCGTTTGTTTTAACATTTTTTCATTCACCTGATCCACATCGCCAACAGTCATACGAAGACGAGTTGTGCAGTAATCAACTTGCTTAATATTAGTTGGTCCACCTAACGCTTCGATTGTTTTGTAAGCTCGAACATCTAAATCATTAGATAGAGCTGCATCAGCTTCCGTTCCGTCCTCCTCCTCATCCTCACGACCAGGTGTTTTTAAGTCTAATTTCTTGATTAAGAAATAAAAAATGACGAAGTAAATAGCGCCAAAACCTAATCCCAATGGAATTAATAGCCATGGTCTATCTGCTAAACCGAAATTTAATAGATAGTCAATTAAACCTGCTGAAAAACCGAAACCATCACGGAATCCAATAATATAAGAGATAGCAAGCGAAATACCTGTTAATACAGCATGGATACCATAAAGTACAGGTGATAAGAACATAAAGGTAAATTCAATCGGCTCTGTCACACCTGTTAAGAATGCTGTTAACGCGATGGATACAAACATACCACCGACTACTGCACGTTTTTCCTTTTTCGCTGCAAAATACATCGCAAGACACGCTGCTGGTAACCCAAACATCATGATTGGGAAGAAACCTGCTTGGAAATGTCCTGCTGTTGGGTCTCCTGCTAAAAAGCGATGGATATCCCCTTTGACAAGTTCGCCAGCAGCATTTGTAAATTCGCCAAAGTCAAACCAGATGATTGTATTAATAACATGATGTAGACCGACTGGAATTAATAGTCGATTGAAAAAACCATACATTCCAACCCCAAGTGATCCTGCACCAATAAACCAGTTCCCTACTGCATCGATTCCACCTTGAATTGGGCCCCACACTAAAGCTAAAATACTAGCTAAAACTGCCATTGTAATAGACGTTATAATCGGTACAAATCGCCGTCCTCCAAAGAAGGATAACCATTCTGGAAATTTAACATTATAAAATTTGTTATACAGTAAGCCTGCTGTAACACCAGCAATAATACCGCCAAATACGCCCATATTTAAGTCTTTATTAACAGCCCCTAATACTGCGACTAATACAAGATGGGCAATGGCACCTGCTAACGCAGCGCCACCACTATTATCGTGCGCAAAGCCTATAGCAATACCGATTGCAAAAATAATGGGTAAATTACCTAAAATAGCATCACCTGAAGCAGCCATAATGCTTGCAATATAATGCACAACGTCATTCGGTACTGCACCAAGCATATCATCAGAGCCTAAACGTAATAGTAATGCAGCTGCTGGTAAAGTAGCGATTGGAAACATTAACGACCTACCAATTTTTTGTAAGAAAGCTAACAATTTTCCGCCCCCTTCAGGTATAGTTGTCTATACCAATTATTGTACTATCTATTATATTCTTTATCTAGAAAAAAACAACCAATTTTCAGAATTTTCTATTTTTATAACTTGTATTCAACCTGTATGTATTTTATTTATATTCTAAAAATTGTCTCATCCAGACAAAAAAAGCACCTCCAATTGTTAGTTATATTTCTAACAATTGAGGTGCAGTTCATAAAAGCTAACGCATTTTTATGCTGTTACATCACGTTTCATAAATGTCATATAGCTGATCACAAGGAAAATTACAGCGTAAATCGCAAGAATTGTGAGTGAGAATGGCATTGTCATACCATCTATTATAAAATTGCCTTTTTCATACTGTGTTAAGTCTGAATGTGTTAGCCAAATATATTTAACGATTTTAAATCTGCTTAGGAACATCACAATCATTCCACCTGTAAAAGATAAGAACATCGTTAAGCCAATCGCTAAAGAGCTTGAACGGAAAACTGAGCCCACTAAGAAAGCAAACAAAATTGACATAACAAAGCTTCCGCCAGAAAGTAAGTAGTGATAAGCTAAATCATTCCATACTGCTTTTTCAACAATTTGACCATTGACCATTTCTAGCTCAACACCAGTTGAACCGCCAAATAGTATCAGTCCAACAAGAGCACTTACTACTACATTGACAACAAACAATAAGAGTCCAAATATGAAAGTTGTAAGTAATTTTGACGTTAATATTTTTGCGCGCGAAACCGGACGCGTTAATAGCATTTTAATCGTACCAGTAGAGAATTCACTAGATACAATACTTGCTGCAGTAATAACTGTAAACAATGTCACTAAAGTCAGCATGCCACCTGTCAATGACATAAAACTCTCTACGCTACCATCTACTTGTGACGGCACATTATTGGCTAATCGATACTCCGAAATAGCAATTTGCTCCTCAAAGTATTTTTTATCCTCTACCGATATATTGTCTTCGTTCATAAACTCTTTATTATTATTAATGGCCTGTTGTTCACTTTCCTGCCACGTTATATCTTCTGTTATTTTTGTATCAAAGTATTTCAGCATAATACCTGGACCAATAATAAAGAGGATAACTAGCGCGACCATTACCCAAGTTCCTTTTTTATGCCATAATTTCATCCATTCATTTTGAATTAGCTTCAGCAATTTGGCCACCTCCTGTCATTTCTAAGAATTGATCCTCTAACGTTTTTTGATGCGGTTGTACAGCAAATAATTGAATTCCTTCATTCACAAATTGCATTATTAGTTTCGGTATATCCTCTTTCTTTATTTCCACCACATAACCGTTATTTTCTGTCACAAAGTTGTAATCAAGCTTTTGTAGAAGTGCTGCAGCCTGATCATTTGGTGTAGCTTCAATATAATAAAACGAAGAAGTTTCAACGTTGATATCACGAATATCAATGAGTTTGCCATTTTGTATAACAGCTACTCGATCACACATTAACTCAATTTCGGATAATAAATGACTGGAGACAAAAACAGATACTCCATCCTCCGCCGCGATTTTACGTAAATACATACGAAACTCTCGGATACCTGCTGGATCCAGCCCATTTGTTGGTTCATCTAAAATTAAAAATTTTGGTCGATGAAGCAGTGCCTGTGCAAGTCCTAAACGCTGACGCATCCCTAACGAATACGTTGATACCTTTTCATGAATGCGTTTCTCAAGACCAACTTGTTTAACGACCTCTTCAATACGCTCTTTTGTCACATTTTTATGCATACGCGCAAAGTGCAGTAAGTTTTTATAGCCCGTCATAAATTTATACATTTCCGGATTTTCTACAATTACGCCGACCTTACTAATCGCCTCTTCATAATTGTCCTTTAGGGAAAGACCATCAATAATGACGTTCCCCTCAGTTGGATGCATAAGCCCTGTCATCATACGAATTGTCGTCGTTTTCCCTGCGCCATTCGGTCCTAGAAATCCAGTAATTTGACCTGGATATAAATCGATATTCAATTGCTGAATCAATTGCTTACCACGAATGGTTTTTGAAATATTTTGCAATTGAACAATAGGTTGTGTTGTCATTAATTTCACCCTTTCTTATAAAATGCCTTCATCCATTGCACAGCATCCTTATTCGACATATCTCGAATCGTCTCTACTTCCTCATGTGCAATAATCGAACCATTTTGCAATAAAATGATTTGATCTAAAATAGGCTCTACTTCATATAATTCATGTGTTGATAATAAAATTGTCTGATGTTCAATATCAGTAAATTGAATTAACCCTTTAATGAGCTGTTCACGAACAATAGGATCAAGACCAGAAAATGGCTCATCCATTACATAATAAGGTACTTCTCGCCCAAGAGTTGCGGCCATTTTCATTCGACCACGATTGCCCTTTGATAATTGCCGTAGTTTCACACTTTTATCAACTTGCAAAAACTCCGCAACAATACATGCCTTATCATACGAAAAATCTTCGAATTGAGAAGCATAATGCTGAAAAAGCTGCTCACCTGTGTAAAAATCAAAAAATAAATCAATATCTGGTAAATAAGCAATTTTATCAGCACTTCTACGTGTAACAGGTGTTCCATTTAGCAATACTTCCCCACTTGATGGACGTAATATGCCAGTCAACACTTTTAGTAGTGTCGACTTGCCACTACCATTTTCTCCAACAAGCCCAATGATTTGTCCAACCGGAAAGGAAAATGACACATCCTGTAGAATAGGCTTTTTCATATAACGAAAAGAAACATTCGATAACTGTAGCATTTATTTCACCTCACGATTTATTTTGTAAAACAACAATCATCTCTTCCTTTGAAAATCCAAGTGCTTCAATGGAAGTTAAAAAATGATCTGCTAATTGTGTTTTCATTTCTTCGCGTAAAAGCGCAATTCGCTCTTCTTCAGTTGTAATAAATGTACCTTGACCTCGTTTGGTTTCCGTTATATTCATCGCTTCTAACTCCTTATACACCCGTTGCACAGTATTTACGTTAACACCTGTCTCCACTGCATATTCTCGAACCGAAGGAAGTCGATCCCCAAGCACTAACTTTCCTTTCAGAATGTCCCCACATATCCTATCTACGAGCTGACTATAAATGGGCTTATCACGTGAAAAGTCGATTGTCATCGTAAAACCACCTTTTCAAACCACTTAGTCGCTATGATAAATAGGACGGCTACCAAAATAAAAGTTGCTACTTCATCTACGATATACATGGTGCCCCAACTTAAATTCATTGTTTGTGACTTCGGAAAAAATGGTTCCAGACCCGTTAATGGAATACCTATACGATGGAAAATATTATCATATAATTTACTTTCTGTAAAATTGAACCATAAATTCAAACTAAAGAAAAAGGTAAACATCGTGATAACTACAGAAAAGTTACCAAATAAGTGTTTCATTTGGAGATTAAATGCAAAAAATAGTAGCACTATCACAAACATCATCAATTGGAAAATAACAATAATTGTTACAACAAGCATAATCAATAAAAGGATTTGGGCGAAGTTGCCTATAATCTCTTCTTTGATATTGTATATAGCTATACTCACAAAGATAAAATTGAAGATAGCGTATCCTATTAAGGAAAATACAATTTTCACACCTACAAGCTGTGCAATAGAACTAGTTGAATGCAGCCAGATCTCTTTGATCCTTAAGTCATTACGGATGCTAATTAGATATTGTAATACCGAAAAAAATACACCTAACATAAGTACTAATATCGAAAAGAAAAATGGCAGCTGGTTTTCCATCGTAAATTCACCACTAAAACGCCTAATTAAATATGGGACGATTATTGACAGCATGATCCCAATAAAAATGCCACTGAAAAGCCACGCCCTATAAAGCAACCATTCCTTTTTCAACAGCCCTGCAAAATTTTTCAACATAAACACCTCGAGTCATAGTGTACTAGTTAAATATTACACTATGACTTTTAAGTTTGCAAGCATTAAAAGAAAAAAAAGGAAGAACCTTAAAAATATAGGCTGCTTCCTTCAGGTTGTAATGCAATATATGCACCTTCTGCAAGATTGAAGGTGAGTTCCTGAGGGCGAAGTCTTCTAAAGAGCCTATGCTGGAATTCGCCGCTAAAAGTGTGAGTTGCGCCGCTAACCAAAGGGAGAACGTCGCTAAAACCTGAAATTCCGCCGCTAACTAAGCGAAGATCGCCGCTAAAACCCGAAATTCCGCCGCTAACCAAGCATGGAACTGTCCGCTGAGCTGCCTGGTCGGCAGGATGTTGATCACGAAGGCGTTATTACAGGGCGCATTCGTTCCCCCCAAGTTCTCATTCAACCTTTGTTGATCTAACAACTCATATCCCTATTTCCCACATTTTCTCCGTTACTTTCCCTACTCTGTCATCAATATTCGTTCCGTCAAACTTTGGAAGCTTTAGCTCACTTACGATTTTTCCATCTCGCATAAACAAAACACGCTCCGTCCGCGCCGCTACCTTTACATCGTGAGTGACAAGCATTATCGCAGTTCCGCCCGCGTTAATTTCGGCAAAGATGTCCATAATCTCCTGTGCTGATTTAGAGTTAAGAGCACCTGTTGGTTCATCGCCGAAGATGATTTTCGGGTTGTTCAAAAGCGCTCGACAGATCCCTGCTCGCTGTAGCTGCCCTCCCGAAACTTGTGTAATATCGCGCATTTTAAGCTCCTCTATACCAACTCTCTTCATAAGTGCTCGTGCCTTCTCTGATATTTTTGCAACATTTTTTCTATTCTCGCGCATTAATGGCAGAATAATATTATCGAGAAGATTTAGATTTTTAAGCATCGTTGGCTGCTGAAATACAAAGCCCATTTTAGTTCTACGTACATCTGAAAGTTCAACCTCCCCGATTGACGCTAGATCAATGCCATCAAAAATAATCCTTCCGCCGTCAATACTGTCCATGCCGCTCAGTGCAAACATTAGCGTTGATTTACCCGAGCCAGAGGGTCCCATTATTGCAACAAACTCACCCTCGTTTATGTCAACGGACGCTCCGTCGAGAACATTGCACTTTTCATCACCCTCGCCGAAAGATTTTACAATATGTTCACCGATGATAATCTTCTTCATAAGCTACTCCTTTATATTTTCGGATATTTTTATTTCTCCTGCGCCCGATGTACCAATTATTGTTGTGATTAGTACCGAGCAAACCATCATTAACGGACAAAGCACGTACGCGGAAAGTGGATTGATTGAAAAACTAAACGACGACGCCCCAAACGAAGAGATAACCGCGCCTGCCAGTACTTCTCCGAGTGTATTTGCTAGAAGAGTACCAAGAATAATTCCGATCATTGATACGAATACCGCTCGTGATGCAAACTGTATCGTAATATCCGGGTTTGTAAAACCTAATGCTTTCATAACGGCAATAGAATATCTGTCCTTTGCGACAAGCATTTTCATAAACAACAGTGTTACTAGTACCGTTATTACGAGTGCTATGGCAATTGCAGCAATGGATGCCTTACCTACCGATTTTATAGTCGAGCCGAATGTTTGAGTTACAAATTCATCGATATTGGAAATTTTAGCGAAAGTAAATTTGTCCGCATACTCTGAGACTTTTTCATTAACAAGAGATTTATGTGAAAGCTTCGCGCAGATCACGCTCCACATTATACCTTCCGAATTATCAGTAAAAACAGCCTTTGCCGTTTTTCCGCCGTTCGTAATGTCAGAATAAATGCCACTTACCGTGAGCTTTATGTCCTTCCCCTTCCTCACGACCGTAATGACATCGCCGACATTTTTACTCATTTCATCAGCGTTCAAAGATGAAAGTGCAATTTCGTTTTCAACTACGGGTGCTCTGCCTTCGGTATATTGAATGGGAAATATAGAATGGTCGCCAAGCTCGATTTTTATATTTTCTTCCGAACCGTCTTCCATTTTTGTTTTGAATGTCTTTGTTGTAAGGATGGTATATTTTGAAATTGATCTATCGTTGTTCATAGATGTTAAAACTTCGGCAGATTTTTTAGAAATATGATCAGTCTGCTGAATATCGATACGAATATCGTAGTTTCCAATACCCATATATTTAATGAAACTTGTTGAGGAAATCGTGTTGTAAAGATTTTGTGGAACAATGATGATAAATGATGAAATTACAAGTACGGCAAGCATTGTAGCGTAAAGTCTTTTCCTTGCGAGAACATCTTTGATACCGAGAAAAATATTCGTGTTAAGCAGCTTATTTCTTTGCAGGCAAAAGCGCTTTGTCCCTGCGTTTTTTTCCTGTGAAATGCCAAAACGTATTGCTTCTGCAGCAGATATTTTCCGAAATCGTCTTAGTACTCCGCTTACATAGGCAATTATCGCTAGGAATACAAGTAGAATGCCAATTATTCCTAATACTGCGGCAAATGAAGCGTTTTTGCTTTCGCCCATATAAAGTCGGATATTTTCAAGAAGCAGGTCTTTGAATATTAACGAAAGTGCAAAACCGAGAATACTCCCCGCTGCTGCAATCGCTGTGTACTTCGCAAGATAAATTTTCTTAATGTCAGAAAGACGCAGCCCTAACGCCTTCATTACACCAATTTCACGGTAATCATCCTCGATTTTCGCAAGGAGTGTAAAACGTATGCACAGAAAGGCGATTGCAACGACTAGAACGCTTATAAGAAGGATAACTGCTATCAGCAGCCCATCGGAAATTGCGTTAAGTGTTTTGAAAAGTGGATATGTAATCGTTGGTCCGTTCGCTTCAAGCCCTGCTGAGGCATAAGCAGTTTCAAATTCACTAAGCGCATATAAATCCTTTAATCTAAACTCAATCAAATATTCCGTACTTCCATGGTCTTTAATTGCCGCGTAATCATTCGAGCTAACTAAAAATCTTTTTGAGGAAGACAACATAGAATTCATCTGTGAATCACGAAGGAAGCCCGCAACAGTAAATTTCTTTTCACCTAATACGGCTTTATCACCGACCTTTATGTCGATGTCCTTCATATAGTTTATCGGAACATAAAGCTCTCCATCGGATACGTTTATGACGTTTCCGCTAAGATCAAGAAGATAATCAAATTTTTCACTCTGTATACTGAAACCATTGTCTTGAACATTATTCGCAAGCGAATGATCACCTAAAATAATTTGCCCATTGTCCATATTAAGAAACTCAAGCACTTGAAATTCATCAACATTGTTGTTTTGCTCCGCGAAATTCGCAAGTCGTATAGTATCAATATCCCCCGAGTGCATTTGCATAAAATGCGGCGTTTTCGCCTGATTCATTAGAGAATCGATCGCACCAGAAAGATTGACTATAAGTATCGCCGAAAGCGAAACGAGCATAGCCGCAGCAGCGACAAATATCATTGTTGTCAGCGTTATCAGTTTGCTTTTAGCAATGTCATTACGGATTAATCTGAAATACATACGTCACCTCTGTTTTTAAGCTTTTTAACTGACTTCAAATTGAACAGAATAAACGAAGTAACACATAATAAAACGCCAGCGATTATGATGAGTAAGCCCGTTCGTTTACCATAACCTGTACCGGTGTTAGCAAGCAATCCGCCGTTAACTAGCAAAGGAGTGAACATATAATCTGCAAGTATACCCGAAAGCGAAGGTAAAAACGCAAGTAACAATACAAGCGTCATTGCCGATGCCGTCTGCTGGAAAGCATAGATCGCAAGCCTAAACACTGTAAGCCCGCTCCCTATTGCTGAAATTAGCTGAGCTGAGCTGACCAAAGCAAAAGAAATTTCTTGAAAAAATTCTCTGAATCATCCATCGTTGTTTCCATTTTCTTCACCGCCATTGCCAAACATCTTCATCATGTACATAAGACTTCCGCTTTCGACACCGAGCAGTCTTTCTACGTTGAAGACAAAAGCTGGTATACGTGCAGCACGTTCTTCATCGGTTATATCAACCATATCATCATCAAAAACGGTATTCGTATAGGCCACAATCATTTCCATACATTCATACGGATACGGCGTGTTAAATAGTCCTTGCTCAATTCCCTCACGAATTATTTCCGTCAGTATTGGGGGAAGACCGTTCATAATGACCTTTTGTATTTTCTGATGCATAAGCGCGTTCTGAGGCTTATGTATATGGTCAATAATTTCCTTGCCGTTTCCGTCACTTATGTTTAATGCCATCACAACACGAACAATTCGCTCATGAACGGCTATGCTCTTATCTGCAGCAATTCGAGTGGCTGTTCCTAAAATTTCAGCATTATACCGCTCAATTAATGCGTCCATAATATCTTCCTTCGACTTGAAGTGATAATACAGCGTTCCTCGTGCAATTCCGACCTTTTCGAGAATATCGTTAGTACTAGTGCCATCAAAGCCCTTCTGACCGAAAAGCTCATCAGCCACATCAAGTATTTCGTTTCTGCGCTCCATCGCTTCTTTTCTCATGTTTACTCCTCCTCATAGACCGACTGTCTGTCGATGAAAATTATAGCATTTTACAATAAATTGTCAATAGGCGGCTGTTCCGATTTTGTAAATATCTAGAGATCAATAAATTCATCCATACAAAATTATCCTTTTAACGCATAATAAGTGATAGAATAAAATGTAAAAAGTTAATGTGTTAAGTGAGGTAAACAATCATGGCTGAAGTAAAAAAAATCGATTATACAATAGGAAAAAAAATCGATTATACAATAGGAAAAAAAATACGCGAAGGCTTACAGGCCGATTGCCAAAGCTGTTTTGGTCTATGTTGTACAGCTTTAAATATTGCTGCTTCGAGCGACTTTGCCATTAATAAAGCAGCTGGCACACCTTGCCCTAATCTACAATCCGATTTTAGCTGTCAAATTCATAGTACACTTAGAGATCAAGGGTTTAAAGGATGTACAGTTTTTGATTGTTTAGGAGCAGGACAGAAAGTTTCACAAACAACTTTCCTTGGACAAGACTGGCGACAGCACCATGAAATTTCTGAGAAAATGTTTCGTGTTTTTCCGATTATGGAACAACTGTATGAAATGATTGCCTACGTCGCAGAGGCATTATCGTATACGGTTGATTCATCCCTATTTAACAAACTACATAGGCAATTAGAACAGCTACAGCGTGCAACTGAGCTAGAAGCAGATGCAATACTAGCAATAGATATTCCTAATTTCCGACTGCCGGTGAATGTTTTACTGTTAGAAACAAGTGAGCAAATTCGCCAAAGCTTTATCGAAGAGATTAATGGAAAAAGCGCTCGAAAGTATGACTATCGTGGGGCTGATTGGATTGGAAAGAATTTAAAGGGCAAGGATTTAAGAGCAACCGATCTTAGAGGAGCTTATTTAATTGCTGCCAACCTACAAAATGCAGATTTAAGAGGTGTTGATTTTATAGGTGCGGATTTACGTGACGCCAATTTACGCGGCGCAGACCTTTCTAGCAGTATGTTTTTAACCCAAATGCAAATAAATTCAGCACAGGGCAATCTACAAACAAAATTACCCTTCTACTTAAAACGTCCGTCTCATTGGGATAACTAACTTCTAAAAGAGGGGAAGTCAGCAATTAAAAACACTATATTGTTTGCTGAAAGTTGGATGGTATCTATGAAATCTTGAAAAAGATTGATCAAAATTAATCACAGCTTTGACTGTTCAAAGAGATGCAATGCAACATATGAAGATGTCGAAGCGCTCCTGGAAATGATAGAACAACATAACAAAAGGACTTACGTATATGAGTTGTAATACGCATAAGTCTCCTAGATTGTAGAAGCACAAATTCATAAAAAAAATTGTAACCAATGATTAAACAATCCCTACTCTAGTAAAGCCACATTTATAGATTATTAATTACCAATACATTTAAAACCCAACCAAGAATTGAAATGATAATAATACTCCAAGCATTTTTCTTACGCTGTATTACACCTACAATTCCCATAATCACCCCTAGTAATGGTGAAAATAGAATACCTATAATATATGCAAAAATATTGTAGGTATTATAACTGTAGGTTTCATTACTTTCATTACCGTGTTTTTCACTATCCATCTTCATTCCCCCGTCTACTTTAGGCCAATTTGATGTTGGTTACTGAGTCATGTGTTGATGTTCATAAAACCCTATTGTGCTGGCGACTTCGCTTTCGCACAGATAAATTGCCTCTAAGTTCCTCTATATCAGTGGAGGCTTTGACATCCACCGAAAGAGATCCAACTTTAAGTTAGCTCTCGTTGTAATTTTATGTAGCCTATTCGAATTAAAACGCAAATAAGTTAATCCTTTTTCCATTTATAAGGAATATTTGCCCAATCGTAAAATATATTAAAAAGGAAAAATAAAATTGAAGTTCCAATAATTTGCCCCCATTGAATGTCATCACGAAATAACCATTGAATGATAATAAATAGTATGAAAAAAATTAGCGAATAGTGTATATTTTTCTTTATAATTTTTACCATATACATCCTCCCCATACAATAGTACCCTTTTCTACTTGTTCAGGAAAGGCAACAATACAATTAATTACATAAAGTCGTAAAGTTGTATTGTAGAAAATGAGCCTATTTATTTTCCTTTTGACGATGCAGTAAATTATATCAACGTCCAATTTACAAAAAAACTAACCTTTGCTAAGTGCAAGACTTTCATATAGATTCATTTTTTTATTGAAAAGCAAAAAGGCAGATGAAAATAAAATCATCTGCCCCTCCTATTTATTTTTGTTTCTTTTTATAAATGATCGTAGCTACAACAAGTAAAAGTAAAATCGCTTGCCCAATCATTGTTTCTAGTGTTGGATAAAAACCAATGAAGCTGAAAACTGGCAATCCATCTACAATTGTTGTTGAAACTGTATCTCTTAGCTGCAGTGTATGCAGACTGACACCAATAATTTTAAACGCCAATACATAGATTAGCACCGTTGCCACTGCGAAAAATTTATGAATTGAAATTTTTCCACTTGCTTTCAATAACACAAATGCAAAAATAGTTAATAATATAAGTGCTACTACGATACCTAGCACAAATTGAGATGTCTCCATTTTAGGTGCAATCCCCGCATAAAAGACAAGTGTTTCTGCCCCTTCACGGAAAACGGATAAGAAGCTAATTACTGCCATCGCAAACACCGAGCCACTTGAGATGGCATTGCCCATTTGTTTGGAGATATAGCGATTCCAGCTTGTCACACTTGATTTACTATGGAGCCAAATACCAACGCCAATCATCATCGCTGCTGCTAGTAACCCAATATAACCTTCCATCAGCTCTCGACTTGTATCAATTGTCGCAGATTGGAAAAGTGTCGACATTAAAACAGCTGCTATCGCTGATACGAAGATGCCTACTAATGCGCCAACATATATCCATTTGCGCATTGTTTTTTGTCCAGATTTCTCTAAGAACGATACTAATGCCATAATAATAAGCAGTGCCTCTAATCCCTCTCGCAGTAAGATTAATGCTGCATCCCACAGAGTATAATCCGAGTCACCTTGAATCAGCTCAATTTCAGTGCGGAAAGTATCAAGCTTACTTTGAACTGCTTTGGCATCGACGTTAGACTTTAATAAGTCACTAACGAGGATCGGCATATCACTTTCAATTTTTGTATAAAGGCTGCCGTTACGTGTTGAAATACCAATTTCTACACTTGGCCATATTTTAATGAACTCTCGAATTTTATCAGATGCAGCCTTGTAATCACCTGCATCAATAAAATCGTTTGCCTCATCAATATAAGCGACTAGTGTTGCTAAAGAATACTCACCTTCAACAACTTCCGCCGTATCATTTCCTGCTACAAAATTCTCGATTGTTTGTTTTAATTCTGCATATTGAGATTGCATTAAGGCTACATCTGGCTTTTCCGAAGCAAGTGAGATTCGGATAAAGGCCATCTGTGTTTCAATTTGTCCGTACATCGCAATACTTTGCTCACGTACAGGGCGTTCTATTTTCTTCCATTTCGTATTAAAATCCTTATACGCTGCGTCGATTTTAGTTAAATCACCACTTGCTAAGGCCTCTTCAAATGCTTTCATGTTAGGTTTAAATTTCGTGCCAAATTCTGCTCGCTGCGCAGCTTCATCTACAGGATTCTCAAGCTTTTCTAAAGCACGTAAGGCATTTGACAAGTCAGCCAATGCCTTTAAACGCTCTTCTTTGGAAGTAGCTTTAACTGCTTGCGCAAGAATTTCATCTACTTTTACTTTTGCGTCCTTTTGCTCAGACGTGACTGATGCCCAGTCTGTGGCAAATTGTTCAAGTGCATGTTCCGCCTCGGCTTCTTTGTCCTGCTTCGTATTCATTAGCGCATCACTAATAGAAATGTACAAATGACTATATGATTGCGCTGCCTGCACTGGTACAGCAAGTGCCAATAACAAGCAAAGTACTAAACTACAGCGCGTTAAAAAGTGCTTCACCTATATAACTCCCCTTTGATACACCAGGGAAGCAAGCAAACACTGCGCTGCCTCGATGGGTAATGTACTCATTCAATTTATCCATTCGCCCTAAGCTATTTTGGACTGTTGTAAACTGGGCTGGGTCTTTTTGATAAGATATAAATAATAGTCCGGCATCATGCGTACCCGTATTCGTCATAACTCCAGATGCATAAGAGTATGAACGACGTAAAATACGTGCACCCGATTTACGTGCCAAATGCACATGTGAAGTATCTGGCATAATATATTCACCATTACTATCCTTCGCCTCTACATCGAAATCATCAAATTCTTTCTTTTTACCAATAGGTGCACCACTATCGCGATAACGACCAAATGTTGCTTCCTGATCTTTTAAAGATGTACGATCCCATGTTTCAAGATGCATCTGTATTTTACGAGCTACTAAATAAGAGCCGCCTTTTAGCCAACCTTTATCGACCCATACTACTTTATTTAAATCTTTTTCATCGGTACTCGATGGATTTACCGTACCATCCTTGAAAGCAAATAAATTTCTAGGTGAGCCACCGCCAGCTGGGAATGAGTTAAATCCTGCCTGTGACCATTTAATTTCTACCTTACCAGAAGCTGTACGAACTAAATTACGTACTGCGTGGAATGCCACCTGTGGGTCATCCGCACATGCCTGAATACAAAGATCTCCACCAGTAAATTCTTTTTGTAACTGATCCTTTGGGAAATGAGGTAAGTCTTTTAATTCCTCAGGCTTCAAATGCTGGATACCAAGCTTATCAAACAAAGAAGGTCCTACACCTATTGTAATCGATAAGTTTGAAGCATCTAAGCCATCCGCTTCACCAGTATCTCCCGTCGGCACTCTAGTATTTGTTGTTAAATCTACCATTAATTCACCATTCATTAAACGTACAACAAGAGGTGTCCATTGTTGGAACAACTCTTGTAGTTCTTTCTTTGATGTAAATAAAACATCCAAAGAAGCAAAATATATATTTGTCTGAACAGGTGTAATAATGCCAGATTGATGTTTTCCATAGAAATCAACTTTGTTAACTGCTGTCGTGCTGTCTGCAACAGGCTCAAACACATCATAGCCCATTACTTTCATAACACCACCTAAGCCAGAAGCACCGATTGCTACACCAGCTACTCCCATACCTGTTAACTTTAACATGTCACGTCTAGATATTTTTTTATTGATCCATTTTTCATCATTTGACACTGTCATTTATTATCACTCCAAAATAATACCCATTTGGCTTAATGGTTCTCCAAGTTGATTTACGGCTGCTGCAAGTGCTTTTGTGTTTTCTTCAGTTAATTCTTCATAAGAAACATACCCGCCATTAGCCGTTGCATGCTTGGCCAATAAATCATCTACTGCTTTGAACTTTTCATCCAATGTTGCTACTAAGTCTTTGTCTTTCGCTTCTAATTTCGGACGTAGGATTTCAAAGATTTTTTCTGCACCTTCAATGTTGGCTTTAAAGTCATATAGGTCTGTGTGAGAATAGATTTCTTCTTCACCAGTGATTTTAGATGTTGATACTTCATTTAATAAATCAACCGCACCTGTAATCATTAAATCTGGTGATACTTCTACAGTTTGAACTAAAGCGTGTAATTCTTTAGCGTCTGCTAGTAATTGATCTGCAATTGCCTCGTAGCCTGCAGTTTTATTTTCTACCCAAAGCGCATGTTCAAGCTTATGATAACCTGACCATTCTTCCTCGCCCTTACCTTCTTCTTTAATATCAGCTAAACGACCGTCAATACGTGGATCCAGGTCGCCAAAGCTCTCAGCGATTGGCTCTGAACGCTCAAAATACATACGTGCTGGTGCATAGGCAGCTTTTGCTTTTTCAATGTCACCGGCTTTAAATGCGTTCACAAATTTTTCTGTTTCTAGTAAAAACTGATCCATTTGCTCTAAGGCAAATTTTTGATAGGCAGCAGTTTCAACGGATAAATCAACTGTAGCTTTTTCTGCTTGCTCTGTTGCAGGCTTATCTTCTTTTTTAGCTTCATCTGTATTGCCACAGCCAGTCATAAGAATGCCCCCTGCAACTAATACTGACAATAATGATGTTTTTTTCATGCTAAGTACCTACTTCCGAAATAGTTTATATCAAGAATGATAATGATTATCATCCTCGATTGCAAGAAGTATTTTTAATTAAAGAAAAAAACATCATTATCTAGGTGATAATAATGTTTTTTCTTCAATATAAAGATTCTAAACTATGAAATTTTTGCTTGTTTTACATTTTCATTTTTTCCATATAAAAAATAATAAAGGACAATTGAAACTAAAATAACGAATACCATCGCGAAGAAAATAGCACTGTACCCCGAAGTCGGAACGAAGAATCCTAAGAAATAAGGACCAACACCTAAACCTAAATCATATAAAATAAAATATGTCGATGTCGCAAGTCCTAAACGCTCATTTGGTGTAACTTTAATAGCGATTGCTTGCGCTACTGAATTGAAATTGCCATAGCCAATTCCTATGCAAGCAGCAGCTAGTAAAAAGACAATACTACTTGTCGCCGAACTAAAAGCGTACATACCGATTGCAAAAATGACTAGACATGGATAAATTACAATGTTCGCACCTCTAGTATCTAGTAATTTCCCTGTAAATGGACGTGTCGCTAAAATGACAATTGCATAAATAATAAAGAAATAACTTCCAGCTGTTACCAAATTAAGCTCTTTCGAATAAAACGTCATAAATGACATAACCCCTGAATAGGCAAAGCCAATAACGAGCGCCACAAAAGCAATTGGCACAGCACGCATTTCGATAAAATTGGATAGCTTAAATCCTGTTTTCTCAGCCATTTCTTTTGCCTTCTTCGGTGCATCTGGAATAGTTACGATAAAATACATCAAAAAGCAAACAATAGCCAATACGGAATCAACAGCAAAAATCATTCGATAATCTGCAAACAGCTGTGTTAAAAGAATACCTACAAAAGGTCCTATAGCCGTTGCTAAAATAGCACTTAAGCTATAATAACCGATACCTTCCCCTCGTCGCTCAGGAGGTAAAATTTGGGCAATAATTGTTCCTGTCGCCGTACTAGCCACCCCAAGTGCAATCCCTTGTACTAAACGATTAAGCATAAGAAGGAGCAAATTCGTCGCGATAAAATAAGACATCGTTGATAGCATAAACAATAATAATCCACAAAAAAGTGTTTTTTTGCTACCCCAATCCCCAATAATACGTCCAGTCCCGAGACGACCAAATAATGTACCAATAATAAAAATACTCGATACAAGCCCTGCCGTACTAGTTGAAGCCTCAAAATGCTCAACCGCATAGCCTGCAATTGTTACCATCAATAAAAAAAATATTAAGGTAATGGTAAAGTTAATGAGTGAGACGATTAAAAAGTCCTTCGTCCAAAGTTTTTGTCTAGATGCTTCCACTTTTTTTCTCTCCTACTGATTGATGTTTGCACAAATGTTCGCTAAAACTTGTGTCGCAATTTCAATATCTCGCTCTGATACCCCTGCGAGTGCCTGTTCCATAGTTGGTTTTAAATGCTCTTGAATTTCTTGCACAATCACTTCACCATTAACCGTTAATTGTACAAGCTTTTCACGTTTATCCCTACCCGCTACCGTTTCCACGTATCCAAGGTCCACAAGCTTTTGTACAAGCCTTGTCACACTCGGCTTTTCAATATACATAAAATTCGCAATATCAACAAATGTATGTGGCCCTTTATCCTTCAATAATCGAAGGAGAGCCCATTGAGAGCTATACAGCTGATATTTCCCTAACTGCTCATTCACTAAATTGATAAACGGTCTGTACATTAAGCGGTACTGATTAAAAAACTCTTGTTCAATCGTCAACAATATCACTCCTTTTTAGTTAGTTAGCCTAACTAACTATATACTTAAAAAATCTATTTGTCTAGTAGGAAATTAGGGAGAAGTCTGTGGTTTTAGGGCAGCTATCTGGCCTTTTGAACGGGCTATCTGGCATTTTCGACTCTCAATCCATGATTTTGAGCAGGCTATCCAGCTTTCTCGGCTTTCTATCCACGTTTTTGACCTCTATCCAGCTTTCTCA
>Ga0209784_100252_pt1 | contig 33459 bp, 28 predicted proteins | sample AraplaCvi_mLB_r2_2_FD_184284 | JGI IMG/M metagenome (GOLD analysis project Ga0209784, IMG submission 184284) | Arabidopsis root microbial communities from North Carolina, USA - plate scrape CL_Cvi_mLB_r2 (SPAdes) (version 2) | ecosystem: Host-associated > Plants > Roots > Endosphere | place: USA...
TTGTGTGGTTGGCGGCGAAACTCAAAGTTTTAGCGGCGAATTCTAACGCAATCTGTAAAATTTAGGAAAACTAAAATCGGGTTGAAAAACTTTGTATAGAATTTTACACAATATTAAGGACTTGACAAAAGAACGCCACCAAATTATAGAGTTGCGCCGCCAACGAAGAAAAGAACGCCGCCAAACCATAGAGTTGCGCCGCTAACAAGCAAGAACCCCCGCTAAACTTCGAAATCCCACCGTTAGGCACAAGACTTAAGTCAAGTCACTTTGCCTGTTTTATCCATCACTCCGGAATATATTTCCGTCAAAATCTCGGACACCGCTGGTAAACCCGAAACTCGTCAAAAAAACACCGTAAAAGGTTAGATTGCATGTCTAACTTTTTACGGTGTGAAAATGAAGCGTTTACTCATGTCGATTAGATTCAGCGTTGAGTAATTTTGCAAAAATATCTCGTAATGTTTGTACTTCCTCAGCTGACAGCATACCAAACATATTTTGTATAATTGCGTTAACTTGCTGGCGGGAATCTTCTAAAATATTTTCGCCATCAGCAGTAATTTTCAATTGGGATGCTCGGCGATCTGTTGCATGCTGTGTTTTTTCAATAAAGCCAGCATTAATGAGCTTACTTGTTAAAACAGTGACACCACCTGTCGTCACTTTTAACCGATCAGCAATGGCAGAAGGGCGTTTTGGTCCCTCCTGCGATAAGTAGTCTAAAATTAAAATATGGGATTTTGAAAAGCCGAGTACATTATGATTATTCCACTCGTTTGCCCACTTACGCTCTATGGAAGATACTACTTCAAATAACGAGGTAATGGCTCTTTCTTTTTCTTGATCCATATAAGGTCAACTCCAAAACTGTTTTAACTTTCTTGTGCCAATCTTGTCATCGCGTTTAACTCATAAGCACGTACTCTGCGTGGAATAAAACGGCGAATGTCCATCTCATTGTACCCAACTTGAATACGTTTTTCATCAATTAAGATTGGGCTTCGTAACATTCTTGGGTGAGCTTGGATGATGGCAAACAACTCTTGGATAGAGAGCTGATCAATATCAACATTTAAATTTTTAAAATCATTTGAGTTCGTTGCAATGATTTCGTCTGTTCCATCTTCGGTCATGCTTAAAATTTCTTTAAATTCAGCAAGTGTTAGTGGATGTGAAGTAATACGTTTTTCTTTATATTCGATTTTGTGATCTTTTAACCATTTTAATGCTTTTCTGGATGAAGAACAGCTCGCTTGTGAATAAATTGTAACTGTCATTCTTCATTCCCCGCTTTCTTTTTTAGAATTATATTTAATATATATCTTATTAGTAAGTTAATTAGGTTATACATATATCTTACTAGTAAGCTATTTATAAATCAATAGTTTTTTGAAAATTTTTAAACAGAAATGAATTTTTTCTACTACACTAAAATATACGCACAAAAGAGCGAAAAGTTTCGCGAATTCAGCTTACAATGATGTAAGTTTACTCAATTAATAATAGAAGCTCATAGAAAAAAGAGAGAGGTTCTAATATAGAGAGAAATAGTCTGATTTGAAGGAGATAGCTATATTGTTAATCCACTGATTATTATTATGATTTAATGCAGGTTTTTATGCATAGATAAATAAATTTTTTATTTCGGGGCTGAGAAGAGGGCTGTTTTCTGGCTTGAATGAGCAAGGGAACTGCTCAGGTAGGTCAGAGGACATTATTGAGTTGGACAAGGAACAGATCTGGTAGGCCGAGGAACAGACCGGGTTTGCCAAGAAACCGCTCGGGTAGGCCATGGAGCAGATCAGGTTTTGCCAAGAAACCGCTCGGGTAGGGGCCAATGAGCAGATCGGGTTTGCCAAGAAACCGCTCGGGTAGGCCATGGAGCAGATCAGGTTTTGCCGAGAAACCGCTCGGGTAGGCCATGGAGCAGATCAGGTTTGCCAAGAAACCGCTTGGTTAGGCCGAGGAACTTAATCAAATAGCTCAAAAAACCACGCATGTAGTTAAAGAACCACCAAATTGCTACAATCGATACTCGATTTCTAGACAAAAAAAGAGGGCAGCCCCGAATTGATCCATGAATCACAGCGGAAACTGCCCATATTGATAATATTTCTAGTTTTGTTGTCCTGAAGTAAACCAGTCTTGGACATTCCAAACCTTTGTTGCTAAACCTTCATAGAAATCAGGTTCATGGCTTACTAGTACGATTGTGCCTTTAAATTCTTTCATGGCACGTTTTAGCTCATCTTTTGCATCGACATCCAAGTGGTTTGTCGGTTCGTCAAATAGAAGCCAGTTTGCTTCATCCATCATGAGCTTACATAAACGAACCTTTGCTTGCTCACCACCAGATAAAGAATTAAGAGGGCGAGTAATATGCTCCGTTTTTAGTCCCGCGCGTGCTAATGCCGCACGTACTTGTGCTTGCTCCATAGAAGGGAAGGCATTCCAGACGTCATCTATAGGAGTGATTTTTTCAGCTTTTACTTCTTGTTCGAAGTATGATGGGTAAAGATAGTCACCACGAATTACTTTTCCATCTAGCGGATTTATTTTGCCTAACATTGTTTTTAATAATGTTGATTTACCTACACCGTTCATACCAACTAAAGCAATTTTTTCCCCACGTTCAATCGCAAATGTAAGTGGAGGAAGTAACGGCTTGTCCTTGTCATAGCCAATGACTAAGTTTTCAGCCTCTACTACATAACGACTTGAAGAACGTGCTTCTTTAAAGCCGAATTCAGGCTTTACAGCTGTTTCAGGACGATCGATACGCTCTAAACGGTCAAGCTGCTTGGCGCGAGATTTTGCACGACCAGTAGTTGAGTAGCGAGCTTTATTTTTCGCAATGAAATCCTCTTGTTTTTTTATGAACTCCTGTTGTTTTTCATAAGCATCAATATGCTGGCGCTTATTGATTTCAGCAAGCTCTAAAAACTTTTCATATGTCGCTGTATAGCGAGTTAATTTTGAAAATTCTAGTTGGAAGATAACATCCACCGTGTCGTTCATAAACTCGGTATCATGCGAAATTAATAAGAAAGCGTGTGGATAGTTCTTTAAATAGTTTTTCAACCATGTAATATGCTCTTCATCTAGATAGTTCGTCGGCTCATCTAGTAATAAAACTTTTGGTTTTTCAAGTAATAGCTTAGCTAGTAAAACCTTTGTACGTTGACCACCTGAAAGGGCAGCAACATCACGTTCTAAGCCAATTGCATCAAGACCAAGACCGCGTGCAACCTCTTCAATTTTCATATCAAGAGAATAGAAATCTCCTGCATCCAGAGCATCTTGCACTTCAGCCATTTGCTCTAGTAAATCTTCTAATTCTTCTGGTGTTGCTTCAGCCATTTTTCCCGTAATTTCATTAAGCTCTTCTTCTTTTTTATATAAAGGAAGAAATGCGTCACGTAATGCATCACGCATAGTTCGGCCAGCTGTCAATACAGTGTGCTGATCTAAATAGCCGTAATGCGTTCCTGGAAGCCATTCAACTTTACCAGTATCGTGGATTGTTTGACCTGTAATGATGCCCATTAATGTTGATTTACCAACACCGTTTGCACCTACAAGACCAATATGATCACCTTCAACTAGACGAAAAGAGACGTCTTTAAAAAGTGTACGGTCACCGAAAGAATGACCTAAATTTTCAACTGTTAATATTGCCATTTACGTTCCTCCGAGAGAGCGGCCTAAGTTATTTTATGACCGCCGATATCATTTTTATAGTTCTGCTAATTGTTTATTTAATTGCGCTAGCGTAGCTTCCATATTTGCAAGACGTTGCTCTGCTTTTGCTACTTGATCATTATGACCTGTAGATTCAAGCTTTTCGATGTCGCCTTGTAAATTCATATAATCCATTTTTAACTCTCTAATTTGATATTCAATATCACTTTTTGATGGCATGATGATGGCTCCTTTATGTGTATAGTTGTATAACGAATGCGTATCAATTATGTCTCTGCATAATTGCGTCCCAGAATCGGCTTTGTGCTTGCACAAATTTCGATCCTTGACATCCGCTGAAAGAAGTTAAAGCGATGGAGGTTTTTTTATCCCCCACCGCTTATTAGTTACTATCAATCGGGTACTAATGTTGCTTGATTTCACTTCTATAATTAAAGATGAAATTCTTTTATATTGTATCATATCCACCTTCAAAGAATCACTAAGTAGAAGCGATATTGTGTCGATCGTAAGCGAAATCTAAAAGTAATGACTGTAGTGCTTCATTGTTATTTGCTAGATTGAGCTGTCGTTGTTTTTTTACAGCTCGTTCGCTTCGGGCCTCGTGTAATAAAAACTCCATGACAGCGTTTTGGATTTGTGATTGCTTCATTTTGCGACCAAGTCCAAGGTGAATAAAGCCGTTCTGTTCGCGAGGGAAGGCATGTAATAGCTCAGCCTCAGTTTGTGCAAGCGTAATACAAGGTACACCATAAGAGGCGATTTTATAAGGTGTATAGTTAGCATTGCAAATAATGACATCTGCTTTTGGTAATAGTTTTAGGAGTGCGTTTTTATCACGAAGAATGGCGGTATTACGACGACTAAGCACCATCATTTGCAGATCATCGGTTGCGTGGCGATAGCTATCATCAATCATCACTGTAATTTGTAGTGGAATTTGTAGCTGCGTTAAGTGTCGAAGAGTACGGTAGGTTAAGTTATGCTCGTCCCCATCCTCAAAAGCAACAACAATATGAGGTGGATTTTCAGGTATTTTACTGTCGGGTCTATCATCAAATTTCTGAAAAGCTTGTGGTAATGCGAAGTTGAAACTCCCCCCAATATAATGGGATGGTAAATAATCTTTAACTTCTTGATAGAGTGCTAGCAATACACAGTCACAGGCTTGGCCACCCTCACCAAAATCATCAAAATGAATAATAGTTTTGCAGAACGGTCGTAAATTTTGTACTTGCCAGCTTTCGGAGTTACGACCATCTCTTACAATTAAATCAGGCTGAATACCTTTCATTTGCTTTGGTAGCTCATCGAAATGTTCAAATAAGATTGGCGAGAGATTTTCATTCATTAAAATTTGAATTCCATCGTTTGAAGGGGTCTTTACAAATATGAAAACTTCTTGATTTGTAAGTAGCTTTGCCAGCGTTGCAACCCGTTCAAAAGGATACAGCCCTTTATCGATACAGCTTTCAATAATGAAAACAATCGTCTTTTTTAGTTCCGTTGTTTGAATTTCGTTTTGCAAATGTATCCCATCCTTTCATCCGTCTATTTAAACTATGGTGAATGATGGGCAAGTATGTGTAAAATTAGGATTATTAAATCAAATTTACCGGGGTATAATTGCTAAAAACCTAAAATTAAATGAGTAAGAGCTCTTTCTTTGACCGATAAATAAAGTAGAGTTTGCAAGAAGATACATAGTATTGTTGCAGTTTTTTAACAAAACTTTTGTTCCGTATAGAAGGGGGTACAACCAATGGGAATGCGCGCGGCGATTGTTGTAGGGGCTACTGGATTAACAGGTACCTCTCTTGTAGAACAATTATGTGAAAATGATGAATACATTTCAGTTACGGTTATTGCACGAAGAGCGCTAGCATTTACGCACCCAAAGCTAGAAGTGAAAATTCGTAATTTTGATGCTTTAGAGGAAAAAGATATCGAATTTGCACATGAGCTTTATTGTTGTTTAGGAACAACAATGAAAAAGGCAGGATCACGTGAGGAATTTGAGAAAGTTGATTTTGAATATCCGTTAACGATTGCCTCATTAGCAAAAAATCGAGGAATCCCACATATGTTAGTCATTACAGCAATGGGTGCAAATGAAAGTTCGCCATTTTACTATAATCGAGTGAAAGGGAAGCTTGAACATGATCTTATGGAACTAGGCTTACAGAGACTTTCGATTATTCGCCCATCTCTATTGGTTGGCGATAGAGAGGAATTTCGCTTTGGTGAAAAGGCGGGAGAGAAAGCTTTAAAATTAATAAAGCCATTATTAGTTGGGCCATTAAAGCGTTCAAGAGCTATAGAAGCTTCCCAGGTTGCGAAGGCGATGATTATTATTGCGCTATCTGGTAATAAACAGTCAGTTACAATTTATCCATCCCAGGAATTGGCTAAGCTAGATTTCCCTGAAATGCAGGATGATGATGTTTCAAGAGAGCAATTATTTAATTGGAATAAGCACAGTTCTAACGATGAAGAAGATAAAGTAAATCGTGAAGTCATTATTAATCGAGATAAATATAAAATAGAGGAAACCGTTGTAGATAAAGAAGTAAAATTCCAACGTCGTGAGGATAAATAAAACGTTTGTCACCATAACGTGAAGTTGATTGCCGTTCCAACTGGGCGCTTTGTAGCTGCCGCTTCGCTTTCGCACAGAAAACATTTGTAGCTGCCGCTTCGCTTTCGCACAGAAAACATTTGTAGCTGCCGCTTCGCTTTCGCACAGAAAACATTTGTAGCTGCCGCTTCGCTTTCGCACAGAAAACATTTGTAGCTGCCGCTTCGCTTTCGCACAGAAAACATTTGTAGCTGCCGCTTCGCTTTCGCACAGAAAACATTTGTAGCTGCCGCTTCGCTTTCGCTACAGAAAACATTTGTAGCTGCCGCTTCGCTTTCGCTACAGAAAACATTTGTAGCTGTCTCTTCGCTGGAGGTTCTCATCAGTGACGCGGTGATCCTTAAGAAGTCGGCCAGTCTCCACTACAATCATTTTACATATGGTATATGTTTTAACAAATGTCATCCTTAACTTTTGGTGATGAATAAAATAATAATGAACATATCAGGCACGTTGATTAGGGAAATATAGGTTTATAATTATCTATAAAGGGATTTTTTCATTACATGTAATATATATTCATTTTTTGCTGATTATAGCTACAGGCTACTCGACGCCCGCCCGCAAGTAGCCTGTAGCGAAAATTAGCCCCTCTAACTATGGATGAAAGTGGTTAACCAATTCATCTGTGAAAATATTATTTTAATAACAGGTAATCAAAATGCCAAAGTCTCTTCGAAAGCATATTTCTTGTGTAGACACCGTTCCGCCTAAAGACTGAATTTACGGTTTTAACTACTACAATTCTTTCCGTGTCTCTTTTCATTTGTTACAATATTATTGTAGAAATGAATGTGGAGGCAAAGCGAAAATGAAAATTTTACTCGTTGATGGCACAATGTTTGGTCGTAAAACTGGTGCTATCTTAGAACAAGTGGAGCAATATATTAAAGAATTAGATGCAGGTTTCGAGTTAGAAATTATGCATTTTAGTCAATATAAGCATCAAATTGTAGACGGTACACCGTTAAATGATGACATGAAAGAAATGATTCAAAAGTTCGAAGAAGCGGATGCGTATATTATCGCTACACCAATTTTCCAAGCATCGATTCCAGGCGTTTTAAAAAATGCATTTGACTTCTTGCATCCGAAAACAATGCGCTATAAGCCTGTATCGATTGTGGCAAATGGTGGAACGTATCAGCACCATTTAGTAGTAGAGAATCAGTTGAAACCAATTTTAGACTACTTCCGTGCACTTGTAACTCCGAACTATGTATACACACACACATCTCACTTTGATGCAAATAATCATATAGTCGACGAAGATGTTCATAATCGTTTACGTGAATTGGCTCGTGTTTTTGTACAGTATTGTGAAATGAGCAAAACATTACCGAAAGAACCGATTGATCAACATTAAAATAAAACTCATCCCTTGCGCAGTGGAAAGAAATCACTGTGCAGGGGATTTTTCTTTTCAAGTATCCATTTACGATGTGATAAAATAGGATTTTAGTGAAACGGAAGGGAGGGCTGCTCATGCAGGACATCGCTATACTAGAAAAACAACGCTGTAGTCTAATATTGACGAATAAGGCGAAGGAAGCGGTAGAGGAATGCTCAGCAAACGAGCATGCCTTTTTTGCCTTACAAAAAATATTCACCGTCTATATCGAAAAGCGCAAAGCAAAAACAGTTGGTGAAACATTTTTATCGATTTATTTTAATGCGGAGCAAAATGAAAAGCTAACCGACGTCATTGCTGAGAAAACAGCCATTATGGATTGTGTGCTAAAGGTTGAAGGATTGCTAGCAACAAATATTCGTTTTGTACATATGCGAGGCCCAATCAATACGAACCGACGCTTACCAGCAGCATTAGAATTTGTGACAAGACCTAATAATGGAGCAGGGATTCCGCTTGATCTTCATACAAAAATAAGAGCGCTACCGATAGCCGAAGAACGCACAGAATATGTGAAAAAGCGTATATCAAGTTGGGAAGGCTATTTAAAAATTCAAGAACGCGATGCGACCATTGATGATATTCATACAGAGTTTAAGCAAAGCTATTTTAACGAAGATTTTACTAGGCTGACAATTGTCTGCCCTTATATAAAATCGAAGGAATGGAAGAAGCTTGAAGGGTTAAGTGTGAGCATTCAAGGGGTACGCGGTGAAATTGGACAAGTATTGAAGGCGAATGCAGGAAAGCAGACAATAGAAATTGACTTAAAGCCTTTTGTACAGGATTTAGCACGTAAAGATCAACTTAACCTTCGTTCAAAGCAAGCAAGCTTTAGTAATTTTGCGACATTGAGTCAAATTAGACGATTACGCAATGGTTTTACAAAACTAGAAAAAGGCGAGGCAGTTAACCCTAATTTAGAGACAATACTATTTGAAAAACGCCCAACTGTCCGAGCATCCAAGCTTCGAGAGGATATTGTTTTTCACAATAATTTAAACGAATATCAAAGACGGGCTGTTTTAGGAGCATTGTCTGTTGAAGATTTGTATGTGATTCAAGGACCTCCTGGCACAGGTAAGACAACTGTTATTTCTGAAATTTGTCAGCAAAATGTTAAGGCGGGCTTAAAAACACTCGTAGCTTCCCAATCAAATCTCGCCGTTGATAATGCTTTAGGACGACTTCTTTCCAATCAAGAAATTCGAATTTTACGTTACGGTAGAACGGAAAGCATAGAAGAAGAGGGTAAAAAGTTTATTGAGGAAAATGTTGCGCTTCATTGGCGTGAGCAAACTCTCGTAGCGATTGAAGAGGAAATAACAGCTTTTACAGAACGTGAGCAAGAACTAAAATCAAGTATTATCAAAGCTGAAGAAGAGCTAGCAAAGCTTGAGGCGTGGCTTGAGGAGTTAACAAAGGAAATAGCTGCAAAAGAGCATGCCGCAATAGATGAGCCAATTTTACAGCAGGAAATACAAGCGTTAAAGAAAGAATTAAAGGCAGCAAAAGCTGAACAACAGGAGCATGAGGCACATAAAGAGCATTACGAAAAACAGCTGGCGCAAATCGAGCCTGCTGTAAAGTCGCTTGAACAAACCCTTGCTGAAAGTCCATCTATAGAGCAGCTGAAGCTTACTATAGAAGAAACTACTCAAAAAATTGAGCAATTGGAAGCAGCTGCTCAATATAAGGAGCTGCAAGAGCAAAAGCAGCATTTAGCACTGCAGTTCAAAGATATCCAATCGAAATATGAAGAGGAAAATAATCGTCTTCGATTAATGAAGGAAGCCGAACAATATATTAGTAATTTAACGTCCTATGAGCGAATTGAACGATTTTTACAGCACTATCACATTCGCCCATCCTATGTGCTGTCACAGCAAATTAGCCGTTTGCAACATTTAGAGGATGCCAAAGATTTAGAGGCGTGGGCAACCATCAATTCACGTCTACAAAAAGCGATCGCAAAACTTGAACCGTTAGTATCCGATGAAGAAAAAGAACGTGCCCTTGCTAAAAGTAGAGTGCAGCAAGTTCAATCGTTTTCATTGCAAAACCTAACAGGTGTTTTTGCACAGCTCAATACAGCCTTTCAAGATGATCAAACACCACCTGCCGAGCAAATTGAGCGTTTCTTGCTCGGATTATATATGCGTCGTGATTTTGTCTGGCAAAAGGGTGTAGCTCTTAAACAACAACAAGATCATAAAGATCGGGAGTTTGAGTCCTTGCGTAAAGGTATTGCAGGCCTATTACATCAAGAATGCGCCATTACTAGCTTTGACGTCCAAAGCTTGCAACGACAATTGCAGCCATTTTTACAGCATACAGAACGACTTCAGCAGTTAGCTGAGGCATTCCAAATTGATGCTGAGCCAGAAGAGTCTGTAGAACATTTGAAAATGCTCGTATCACAATCGAAATCTTCACTTCAAACAGCACGTCAACAACTTGAGGCAGTGGAGCACGCTAATTCACAGCTCCTACCAAAGAAAGCGGCACTTCAAACAGCGCAGACGAACTTACAAGAGATTGAACTACAGCTAACACAATTAGAAGAAAATATAAAAGAAATTAATATAGCTGGATTGAAGAAGGAGAAGCAGCTTACAGCATGCACAAAGCTTCTTCAATCAACACCAGAGCGCACTTTCGAGGAAGTAGTGGAAGCAATTGCATCCTCGAAAACAGCAATAGTGGAATTACAGCGCAAGGAACAGCAACTACCTCTTCGCAAAAAATTACAAGAGCAATGGCGTGACAAGTTACAAAATGCTACTGAATACGATTTAGATGAAATTCGTAAATTATATGTGCGTCATGCGAATGTGATCGGTACAACATGCGTTGCTTCGGCAAGTAAGGAGTTTATGGAGAACTACCCGACATTTGATGTTGTTATTATTGATGAAGTTTCGAAGGCAACACCACCAGAGCTATTATTGCCAATGCTTAAAGGTAAAAAAGTTATTTTAGTAGGCGATCATCATCAGCTACCTCCACTACTTGGAGACGATACGTTGGAAGAAACGTTAAAGGCGATGCTCGATGAAAATCCAAACTTTGACGGCGCACAGGAGTTGAAAAATTTACTGCGTGAATCACTGTTTGAACGTTTATTTAATAATTTACCGCAAACACATAAGCAAATGCTGGCATTGCAGTATCGAATGCATGAAAAAATTATGCACAGTATTACACCGTTTTACGCGAAAGAGGAAAACGGCCTGCAATGTGGTTTACCAGATTCGGATGCAGCACGAGACCATTGCCTAGAAGGACAATTTGTGAACCGAGATGATCATTTGCTATGGATTGATATTCCAACTGAAAAACCTTATCTAGAGGAGCAGGTGAAGGGCGGAACGAGTCGTTATAACGAGGGTGAATTACAAACAATTCGTCGTATTTTAATAGATATGAACAAGGCTGTTATTGAAGCTAAAACGGCTGGCCGCATGCCTCAAGATGCACAAAAAAGTGTTGGGGTAATTAGTTTCTATGGGGAGCAAGTTAAGAAAATTAATCGCCTTCTACAACAGGAATTACAGCTACCACATCTTCAATTTAGAACCGGGACAGTCGATAAGTTCCAAGGTATGGAGATGGACGTCATATTAGTAAGTATGGTACGTAATACGCCTAAAGGGGGAGACGTTGGCTTTGCAAGAGATTATCGTCGTTTAAACGTTGCCTTATCTCGTGCTCGAGAACTATTATTACTAGTCGGAAGTGCTGAGATGTTTGCCAAACGTGCGAAGCATCCAGATACACGAGAGATGTATAGCAATCTGTTAGAGACCGTGAAATCCTATAACGGCTTGCGTAATCATGAAGGACAGGTGATGTAGATTGTCAAAATTACAGCAGCGCTTAATGCGTGAACTTCAGCAAAATCGAAATATTAAAATCGTCAAAACCAATGAATGGTGCGTCCCAATCCGAACAGTAGAAGTGACCTATGAGCCAGTTCGCCGTTCTACTATGGATGTCTTGATGACAATGCTGTTAATGAGCATACAGGAAGCGGATTTTGCAAACGCACAAGAATTAAGTGAGCTATTACTAGTTGATCCGTTATTTATTGAGGATTTAGTATCGTTAATGTCCCGAGTAAGTCTTATTGAGCAAACGGAAGCCTTCTATAGATTAACCGCTAAAGGACAGCAGCAGCTGGAACGTGGCATCTTCGAAGAGGAGCTAGATGTGGAGATGGCTACCCTTTACTACAGTCCATGCCATCTTGCATTTCTTGCTGTCGACGAGGACAATATAGAAGAATATGATGACCTACCAGAATTATATCGCTATGTGGATGAAGAGGCTGAGAAGCAGGAGCAATTCGAAGAAGCAATGTTAATAGAAGCGCTACAGCAAGAGGATGAAGAAAAAGCTGAAGCTGGAGCCTCTCAAAAAATAATTTCCAAAATTGTTGAAACAGACGCTAAACAAATCAATGATATCCCATGCCTTGAATTTGTCCTTCACGATAAAGAACAAGATATTTTGTTCGTTCGAGTATGGAATGCACTGTTAAACCAATGGGATTCGCACCTAGAACAGCAGCTTACAGAAAAAGAACAACTAAAGTGGCGTGAAAAGTACTTATAAGATAAAAAACGAACGTGTGCAGCGTTCGTTTTTTTGATGGAAGTGTTGGGCGATAAATTAAAAAAAAGTAAGGCGATAAAATGGTAAATAGCCTCGTTAAATTTTTAAGCTTGCATATATTATTACAAAAAAAGGAGGGGACCGATGTTTACGATTAGTTTATGTATGATTGTTAAAAATGAAGAATGTACTATTGAAAGATGCCTAGACTCCGTGCAACATTTAGTGGATGAAATCAATATTATTGATACAGGCTCAACTGATCGTACAAAAAATATCGTCCGGAACTATACCTCACGAATTTTCGACTTTACTTGGTGCGATGACTTTGCCAAAGCTCGCAACTATTCCTTTCAACAAGCGACGAAAGATTTTATTTTATGGCTTGATGCTGATGACGTGATCACAACAGAACATCAGCAAAAGTTTCTTCAACTTAAACAATCTCTTTTTCATCCTAATGTCGATGCTGTGTCCATGGATTATTTTGTAACGCTGGATGCTGATGGCTATGTAGAATCAAGTGAAAAAAGATTTCGTCTCGTAAAACGTGCGCGTAATTTTCAGTGGCAGGGTGCCGTCCATGAATATTTAGATGTAACAGGCCAGCTCTATCATAGCGATATAGCAATTACACATTTACCAAGAAAAAGTGATATTCATCGCAATATTATTATATATGAGCGTTTAAAGAAAGAAGGGCACCCATTTTCAGCTAGAGAAACTTTTCATTACGCAAATGAGCTTAAATCCCACAAGCGATTTATAGAAGCAATCAATCATTATAATATTTTCCTAGATTCCACAAAAGGCTCTACTGATGATCAAATTCAAGCTTGCTTAAATTTAGCGGATTGCTACCAACAGCTACATGACTCAAAACAAGCAACACAAACTATTTTACAGTCATTATTATATGATCGACCAAGACCAGAAACATGCTGCCGAATCGGTCATTTTTTTATGGAGCAATCGAAAAATAAAGAGGCTATTTACTGGTATTCGCAAGCATTACAGCAACCTATAGAGCAGACAATGGCTATACACAAGCACGCTTATTCCACATGGCTACCACATTTACAGCTAAGCTTGTTATACAATCGCTTACGTCTCTACGAAAATGCATATCAGCATAATGAAGAAGCACGTAAATTTAAGCCAAAAGAGCAGCGCATACTAGACAACCGAAAGTTCTTGTTAAGTCAGTTAAAGAAATAAGACCGTCATGGAAAAGGAACATCAATAAAATTAATATATATACCGTAACCAATTAACATCGATACAAAAACGACAATTGTCATACAAATCACATTCCGAGGTCTGAAAGTTCGAGCATCCATTCATTCATCCCCTTTCTATTTGTGAACATTCTGTTAACTCAACATATGTTTTAAGAGTTTGAGTATGCAGTCCATTTTCGATATTTTTATTTGAAGCATAGAAAAAGAGCAAATTCACAATTAACGTGAATTTGCTCTTTAAATTGTTGCTCTTCAACTAACGGTGTAGTGTAGCCCAATAAGCAGTAATGGATTCTATAGATTTTAAATGGTGAAATTAGTTAAAATTGGAACCGACATTCACTTCTTTCGTCCTTATAGTAATTATAGAATTAAGGAGGGGGTAAGCGATGCTCAGTAAAAAAGGGATATTATCAACATTATTTTCTGTAGTAGGACTTATTTGTGTAGCATGTTTTTATTACTTTCAACTTAATACTGCTTGGCTATTCTTTGTTGGGGCTATTATGTTCGTCATAGGAATAATATTTAGTGTTCAGAGCTTTAAAAAAAGAGAAAATGGATTTTGGAAGTATTCCCCTATGATTGTTTTTGGGATTTATGTCATTGGCGTTTCATTGTCAATCTTACTACTTGTGTTTATGGGCGAAACTTGAACTATTCTCACTTATACAAGGGAGGGTTCTGGTCGGAAACTATTCTGTGCAGGTTTGTTCAAAGTATTAAAGTTTACGTGAAAGATTAAAGAAATATTATTTAGGAGGAGAACAATGAAATTATATAAAATCTTAGGTCCAGTATTTCTTTTTTCAGTATTGATTTTAAGTGCTTGTTCAGGTGATGGGGAAAAATATAATTTTAATGGAGAAGGTAACAATTGGGTTGTTATGTATGAAACTGAAGTTACTAAAGAAAGAGAATTAGGAGAATATACAATTAAATATATTGGAAAAGAACCGGCTCCTGAAGTATTCGCATATAAAATAAAGAGTGCATCGCTTGATATTGGTATTGCTGAAGACACTTTTAACGAAGAAAATAATATACATTCCGGTAATGTCGAATGTACTGGTTGTGAAGTTTATACAACTGAAAATGAGAAGATTGAGGCCAAATTGGAGTGGAACGGAAAATCGGAAATTATTAAATTGGTCAGTAAATAATAGTGAAAATTAAAAATTTCTTTTTCAACGACGGGTGCTTTAGTTAATACTTAATTTACGAAATATCAAACCAAAAAACAGAGTTGATGCTACACATTTTGTAGATTTACTCTTTTTTTATGTTTTAAAAGCATTAATCTTTTAGAAAACAGCCTTAAATTATTCGTCTCCCCAGCTCTGTGAGGAACTTGATCATTTCCCCTTGTTTCTCATGCAATGACTATTAGAGATAGCTCTAACCAATTTCTACCCCGAACTTATGGTATATTAGACAGTACATAGTTAGTAAAGGAGTACGGGAATATATGGTTAAAAGTGTAGTTATTGCTGAAAAACCTTCAGTGGCACGTGATATTGCAAATGTCTTGAAATGTAATAAAAAGGGGAACGGATTTTTAGAAGGTGACAAATATATAGTTACTTGGGCATTAGGTCATTTAGTGACGTTAGCGGATCCAGAAGCCTATGATAATAAATATAAAACATGGAATTTGGACGACCTTCCAATGTTGCCAGAACGAATGAAGCTAGTCGTGATGAAACAAACAGGTAAGCAATATAATGCAGTTAAATCACAATTAACTCGTAATGATGTCAATGAAATCATTGTGGCTACTGATGCTGGGCGTGAAGGGGAATTAGTTGCTCGATGGATTATTGATAAAGCGAATGTGAAAAAGCCAATTAAACGTTTATGGATTTCATCTGTTACAGATAAAGCGATTAAAGAAGGATTTGCTAATTTAAAACCGGGTAAGAACTACGATAATTTATATGCTGCTGCTGTTGCGCGTTCTGAAGCGGATTGGTATATCGGATTAAACGCGACACGGGCATTAACGACAAGATTTAATGCACAGCTGAATTGTGGCCGTGTGCAAACGCCAACTGTTGCGATTATTGCTGCACGCGAAGATGAAATTAAAAACTTCAAACCACAAACATACTACGGTATTGAAGCACAAACAGATTCATTAAAGCTTACATGGCAAGATGCAAATGGCAATTCACGTAGCTTTAATAAAGAAAAAGTCGACGTTATTGTCAAAGCATTAGGCAATCAAGATGCAAAGATTGCTTCAATTGACCGCAAGCCTAAAAAATCATTTGCCCCAGGTCTTTATGATTTAACAGAATTACAGCGGGATGCCAATAAATTATTTGGTTATTCTGCAAAAGAAACTTTAAATATTATGCAAAAGCTATATGAATCTCATAAAGTGCTGACATACCCTCGTACAGATTCACGCTATTTATCATCTGATATTGTAGGTACATTACCTGAGCGTCTAAAAGCATGTGGCATCGGCGAATATCGTACATTAACGAATAAAATTTTAACAAAGCCGATTAAAGCGAATAAATCATTTGTAGATGACAGTAAAGTATCAGATCACCATGCGATCATTCCAACTGAAGGCTATGTGAACTTATCTGCATTCAATGATAAAGAGCGTAAAATATATGATTTAGTAGTAAAGCGATTTTTAGCTGTATTATTCCCAGCACAAGAATATGAGCAATTAACAGTACTAGCTCAAATCGGTAATGAGAAATTTATTGCCAAAGGGAAAACTGTAACAGTTGCAGGTTGGAAAGAAGTATATCAAAATCGTTTTGAAGATGAAGAATCCACGGATGATGTCAAAGAGCAGCTGCTTCCTCGTTTAGAACAAGGACAAGTATTAAAAACGAAGCTAATTGCTCAAACGTCTGGTCAAACAAAGCCCCCAGCGCGTTTTACAGAGGCGACATTACTATCAGCTATGGAAAATCCTACGAAGTATATGGAAAAGAACGATAAGGAACTTGTAGATACGTTGAAATCAACAGGTGGATTAGGGACAGTTGCAACACGAGCAGATATTATTGAGAAGCTCTTTAATTCATTCTTAATCGAAAAACGTGGCGGCAAAGATATTTACATTACATCCAAAGGTCGTCAATTGCTTGATTTAGTTCCTGAAGAATTACGCTCTCCAGCGACAACAGCGGAGTGGGAGCAAAAGCTGGAGCTCATTTCAAAAGGTAAGTTGAAGAAAGATGTGTTCATCAACGAAATGAAAAAGCACACACAAGAAATAGTCGCTGAAATTAAAGCAAGTGATAAAAAATATAAGCATGACAATATTTCAACAAAGTCCTGCCCGGATTGTGGTAAACCAATGCTTGAAGTTAACGGTAAAAAAGGCAAGATGCTTGTCTGCCAAGACCGTGAATGTGGTCATCGTAAAAATGTATCACGCGTCACAAACGCACGATGCCCGCAATGTAAGAAAAAGCTTGAACTACGTGGTGAAGGTGATGGCCAAATCTTCGTATGTAAATGTGGTTATCGCGAAAAGTTATCTGCATTTGAAGCCCGTCGTAAAAAAGAAGGCGGTGGCAAAGTAGATAAGCGCAGTGTGCAGAAATATATGAAACAGCAAGAAAAAGAAGCAGAACCTTTGAACAATGCTTTTGCAGATTTGTTAAAAGGAATGAAGTTTGATGAATAGTTATAAATAAAAAAGCGGGAGTGTTAACTAAATTAACATTCCCGCTTTTTTGTGTTATAAACAGAAATTTCAGAAAATATATTGAATTAAGAAAATAACTGTGCTACTGTATGTAACATGAAAATGCAGTTTAAGCTTCAAAAAATAAAAATAGAAGGATGAACTTCTTTGATGGATAATCTAACAATTCAACAAGTCATTCAACATAAATATCAGGAGCTTTCAAAGAGTCAGCAAAAGGTAGCGATCTTCATCCTCAAAAATTTGCAGACTGTTGGCGTTCATTCAGCCGCATATGTGGGGGAGAAGGCAGGGGTAAGTGAAACGACGGTTATCCGCTTTTGCTACGCTATTGGATTATCGGGTTATGCTGAGCTGCAGCATGAAATTACGATGCAGCTATTCAATGAAGGAAACACTAGTAGCTTACACAATTATTTGCAATCAAAGCAGGCACTTTTTGTGACCCCACGTTTTTATGAAAAAACGATGGAAAAGGATGCAGCAAGTATTTTAAATGTTGCGAAGAACATTAACGAGGAAGATTTTAATCGTGCCTCCATCCTGCTGCATACGAAGAAAAAAATTTATATTGTCGGGAATGGGTCTTCCCATTTAGCGGCACAATGGTTGTGTTTTACGTTAAATATACTACGTCCTAACGTAGTGCTTTTAGAATTTGAAACTAGTGAAATCATTAGAGCTTTACAAGAAATTGATGAGGATAGTGTAGTCATTATTTTATCGTTCCATCGTTATTTTAAAGAACCGATTCAATTTGCAGCCGAAGTTCAAGAAAAAAATTGCGAGATAATTGGTATTACTGATTCTAAAATTGCACCTATCACGCAATATGCGACGATTACCTTTGTGAATGAACAACAAGAAATGTCTACGATTGATGCAATGCCAGCACTGATTTCATTTTTAAATACATTAATTGCAGGTATGACTGCACAAGATCACGATTATTATGAAAATCAACGCGTAAAATATGATGATTTCCAAAATAGCTTTTTAGCAAATCGATGGAGTTGAATACTATGAATCAAATTTTACAAAACTTACAGCCGAGATTGGCTGATATTTTTACATATTTACATGAGCATCCGGAAATTAGCTGGCAAGAAAAGAAAACAACGCAATACATCGCTGGTTTATTGCAGGAGGCACAGATGGAGCCTCAATTGTTTGAGGATATGACGGGACTGTATGTAGATATTGGTGAAGGAATACCGAGAGTCGGATTTCGTACGGATATTGATGCTCTATGGCAGGAAGTAGATGGTGAATTTAAGGCTAATCATTCTTGTGGTCATGACGGTCACATGACGATGGCTATTGGAACGGCACTAGTGTTAAAGGATATGGAGCATTCACTCCCAGGTGCAGTACGTATTCTTTTCCAGCCCGCTGAAGAAAAGGCACAGGGCGCTCGTGCATTCGTCGAGAAGGGGCTTATCGATCATTTAGAATACTTATTTGGTGTCCATGTTCGTCCGTTAAAAGAATTAAGGGACGGGACGTATGCTCCAGCATTGTACCACGGTGCTGCAAAGCTTTTTACTGGGACAATTTTGGGGGAAGAGGCTCATGGTGCACGACCTGAACTCGGCATTAATGCAATTGAAGTAGGGGCTGCATTTGTCGAAGGTTTACAAAAGCTCTGGACCGACCCAAATGTCTCTGCTTCAGTCAAAATGACACAATTTAATGCAGGAGGAACCTCGACGAATATTATTCCGGGGAAAGCAACATTTAGCATCGATGCACGAGCACAAACAAATGAAGTAATGCAAACGCTCACGGATGGTATTGAACGTGTCAAAGCATCGATAGAAGTGATGTATGGTGCAAAAATTTCCTTACATGTAGATGCACATATTGTTGCAGCATTAGTGAATGATGAGGCATTACAACATATGAATGCAGCGATTGTTGACGTAGTTGGTGAAAAAGCATGTGCTTCACCAGTCGTCACTCCTGGAGGAGAGGATTTTCATTTTTATACGTATGAACGTCCGAACCTAAAAGCAACAATGCTTGGCTTAGGTTGTGGTGTAACACCAGGGTTACATCATCCGAACATGACCTTTAATCGAGAGCGGCTTATTACCGGCGTGAACATTATCACGAGAGCTATTTTACGAGCTTTATAGACCCTAAGGAGGAGAGATAGCAATGATTGACATAAGGGAAATAAAGACAATCGAACAGCTGGAGCAAGTTCAGCAATTGGAATATAACGTTTGGGGCATGCCTTCAATTCCTATTCATCAAACTTTAACAGCTGTGAAAAATGGCGGTATCGTTGTTGGTGCCTATGATGGTGATCAATTAGTTGGCTTTAGCTATGGCTTTTCGGGGTTTCGAGAGGGCAAAAGCTATTTATGTTCCCATATGTTAGGGATAGACGAAAATTACCGCTCTCAAGGAATAGGTGAACAATTAAAATATGCCCAGCAAGCTATTGCTATTGATCGGGGCTACGATTTAATGGTGTGGACGTTTGATCCGCTGGAAACACGAAATGGTTTTCTCAATCTGTCTAAATTAAATGGTATTTGTTATACGTATATAGAAAACTGCTACGGTGAAATGCAGGATGGCTTAAATAAAGGACTACCTTCAGACCGTTTTGAGGTGTGTTGGCATATAACCTCTAATTATGTAAGTAAAAATGTTTCAATAGATACGACGGATGCCATACCAGTGGCTAGCTGTGTATTAAATGAACAAGGATTTCTACGTTTGTATATAACTGAAAATTTAAAATATAAAGAAGACTTATATACATTGCCTGTACCAAAGGATTTTCAAGCTTTGAAGCTACAAGATCCAGCATTAGCATTGGATTGGCGTTTCAAAACGAGATATTTATTACAACGCCTATTTGCACAAGGCTATGCGGCAGTTCAATTGCAGCAACAAGAATATTATAACGAGTATGTCCTCGTAAAATTAGAAACTTTAGATTTGGAAGGGGTAAAACCAATATGAAAATTACAGAAATTACCATCAGGCGTTTAAAAATGAAATTAAAAGAACCATTTACAACAAGCTTTGGCACATTCGAGGATAAAGATTTTTTAGTTTTAGAGGCTAAGGATGAGGCAGGCACAATCGGTTGGGGAGAATCTGTTGCATTTCATTCTCCTTGGTACAATGAGGAAACATTGCAAACGAACTGGCATATGCTAAAAGATTTTTTAATCCCTCTTATTTTAAATAAAGAGCTTCAGCATCCGGATGAGGTTAATGAGCTATTTAAACCAATTCGCAAAAATAATATGGCGAAATCAACAATTGAAGGTGCTATTTGGGATATTTACGCCCAACAGACGAATCAATCGCTGGCGGCAGCACTTGGAGGCAACAAGGATAAAATTGAAGTAGGGGTCAGTATCGGTATTCAAAAAACAATCGAGGACCTCATTGCGTTAGTCGATGGCTTTGTGAATGAAGGCTATAAACGAATGAAAATCAAAATTAAGCCCTGCTGGGATGTAGAGGTCATGCGTACATTACGTGAAACGTTCCCTGATGTGGCGTTTATGGCAGATGCAAACTCAGCTTATCGTCTCGAAGATGCTGAAACGCTCAAGCAGTTAGATGCTTTTAATTTAACGATGATCGAACAGCCATTGGCGTCGGATGACATCATTGACCACGCGGCATTACAAAAATTAATCGATACGCCAATCTGCTTAGACGAAAGTATTCATTCGTTAGAAGATGCACGGAAAGCTGTTGAGTTAGGCGGTACTAAAATTATTAACATTAAAATTGGTCGTGTTGGTGGCTTAACAGAAGCGAAGAAAATACATGATTATTGTGAGGCAAATAACATTCCAGTTTGGTGTGGAGGCATGCTAGAGTCTGGTATTGGTCGTGCACATAATGTGGCATTAACTACATTATCGAATTTCATTTTACCTGGAGATACTGCAGGCTCAAGCCGTTATTGGGAAAAAGATATCATCGACCCAGAAGTTGTAGTGAAGGACGGTTATATTGAAGTTCCTCAAAAAGCAGGAATCGGCTATGAAGTGAATAGGGAGACAATCGATTTATTCACAGTAGCACAGAAAATATATAAATAATACGATCTTAGAAAACTATTGGATAGAACTTAAATCATAAGGCGATAACTCCTACGAGGAATCTACCGTCTTATCGATTTGAAAAAATAGATAAGCAGGTGGTCTATGAAAAAAAGTTGGCAGATAGGTGGCGCATTTGTAGGATTAATCGTTGGTGCTGGCTTTGCATCAGGACAAGAAATTATGCAATATTTTACGAGCTTTGGTCTTTACGGGATAGCAGGAGGAATAGTCGCAACAATCGCATTTGCTTTTTTAGGGATGAGTCTAGCACAATTAGGAGCGGATTCACAAACGACCTCACATAAAGAGGTTATCTATCAAATTGGTGGACGGTATGTTGGGGTGCTATTAGATATTGTCATTACATTCTTCTTATTTGGCGTTGCGGTTGTTATGTTTGCTGGTTCGGGGTCTACATTCGAGCAAATGTTTAATATAAATCCGATGATTGGTAGTATTTTTATGGTCATCATTACGATTTTAACATTGCTATTAAATGTAAAAAATATTATTAATATAATAGCTTTAGTGACGCCCTATTTAATGGGAATCGTTTTTATTATATTAATTTATTCTATTTTCACGATGGACTTAACAATTGCCGAACAGAATGTGTTAGCACAGGAGCAAACATCTGCGTCTTCTAATTGGATATTGGGCGCACTTCTCTATGTATCTTATAACATAGCTGCTGGTACTGCGATGTTAATTGTTATGGGGGGAACGGTAAAAGAGCGCAAGATTGCTGGTTTAGGTGGTCTTCTTGGTGGCGTAATGCTCGGTGTTTTAATCATACTTATTAATATTGCTTTGTTCGTTAAAATGGATATAGTTGGTGGGACAGCAATGCCAACATTAGAGCTAGCAAAACAAATTCATCCTATAGTAGGTATTTTAATGTCTATTGCTCTATTAGGTATGATGTACAATACGGCTGTAGGAATGCTTTATGCATTTACAGTACGTTTTATAGCGCCTGACCATAAAAGCTTTAAATTGGGTATTATGGTAATAGGCTTAATAGGCTTTGTCGCGAGTTTAGTAGGGTTCACGACTTTAGTTGGAAAGGTATATTCAACAATGGGGTATTTAGGCTTTGCACTAATCATAGCTATTATCATCTCGTGGCTACGTAAAATACCAAAAGCTTCCTAATTATATTTTTGAGATTCTCTAGTGTTTTTATACAGCGCTAGGGAATTTTTTTGGATCTTAGTAATGAAAACAAGTTGATGTTCATACAGTAATTGTATGTTTTTTAATCAGCAAATGTTTAATGTAACGTAAGTGAAACGACTGTTACAAATCTTTCTTGAAGCTATAGAACATTCCCACTTCAGTAGGTGATGAGATACTGAATAAAGATAAAACCTCCAAACGCAAAGCGACAGCGGCCAATTACACCAAGGCGAAATAAATTCGCGGGGATTTTAAAAATTCTGCTTTGTGTAAAATAAATTCTCGTATTTTTAAATAAAATCTATCTCGGTGCTAGACACTAATTTTTGTGAATGCTATATTAATAGTGTCATAGTTTTTTTATAATTAAGAAAAATCAGGTTTCGCCACCGATAGATGGGATGGCATTTTATACGATATACGTAAGTTGATTGGAGGTTGGACGATTTCTTGGGGATCAGCGTCACAGATGAAACCCTGGGAGCGAGCATGGTTCATCGGACGCCCCCAGAAAGCTTTGCTCCGTAGTGAAAGTGAAGCGTGAGCTACTAAAGCGCCCAGCCGGAACGGAAATCAACAACACATTATGGTGATGACTCAAATTTTTTCTAGTTATAAAGAGTGATGGAGTAAAGAGTTATAAGAAGGATGATAGATGCCTATGGTAAAGAAAACATTAAAACAACGCATTGTTGACGCTTCTGTAGTGCTATTTCAGCAAGATGGCTATCACAATGTCACTGTTGATCGCATTGTTGAATATATTGGTGCATCAAAGGGTGGATTTTATCATAATTTTAAATCGAAAGATGAGTTGTTGTATGAAATTCACGATGTATTTATTTCCTATGTTATTAAACAGTCACAGGAGGCATATGACAAATACGATACACCGATTACACGTTTATGTGCAATGCTGCAAACACTGACTCAAGTATTTGATGTGTATCAAGCACATATTACTGTTTTTTATGAGGAAAGTCGTTCCTTGCCAGAGGAATATAGTGAAATTATTCATAATAAACGAGATCAATATCGGGATATTTTACAAAAAGTCATAGAGGAAGGCCAGCAAACAAAGGATTTTCGTACAGAACTACCTTGTACTATTGTAACGATGGCTATTGTTGGGATGATTAACTGGACATACAAATGGTTTAAGCAATCAGGCCCTTTAACAATGGAGGAAATTACAGAAGTATTTACGGATATGGTATTGCGTGCGATTGTCACTGAACAAGCAATAGAAGAAGCCGTTCAATTTATGGTCAAGGAGAAGCCAGAAGCAAAAACTGGTTTTATTAATAGTTAAAACAAACCGACTAGTCGGTATCAACTTCTTTCAATGGGTGTTTAAACACCCGTTGAAATAGAGGAACTCAATCTCAAACCGCCACGTCCTGTGGCAACGACTGAGTGACCAACATCACGTTGGTCAAAAGCCTCCGTCCGGATTCCGGATACTATTAAGCCGAGGTAAAATTGATTTTTTGTAACTGTCATCTGAACGAAATCCGCTATGGCACATTAAACATTAGGGGGACTGGGGATGAACTTTGAACTAACGAAAGAGCAAGCAATGATTCGAGACATGGTGCGTGATTTTGCTGAAAATGAAATTAAACCTTATGCTCGTGAGGTTGACGAGACATCGACGATGAGAATAGAGAGCTTTAATAAGATGGCAGAGCTAGGATTATTAGGTATTCCATTTCCTGAAGAGTATGGTGGTTCAGGCGGAGATACTGTTTCCTACGCACTTGCTGTTGAAGAAATCGGTCGTGCGTGTGGTGGCACCGGATTAAGCTATGCAGCAGCAGTTAGCTTAGGTGCTTCGCCTATTTATAATTTCGGTACCGAGGAGCAAAAGCAAGAATGGCTTGTTCCGTTAGCGAAGGGGGAAACATTAGGTTCGTTTGGTCTAACAGAGCCTAATGCTGGTTCAGATGCTGGTGGGACGCGTACAACAGCCGTAATTGATGGTGATGATTACATCATTAATGGTGAAAAATGCTGGATCACAAATGCTGGCCATGCGCGTCAAGTTATTGTGACTGCAGTGACAGGTAAACGTGAGGATGGTAAAAAAGTTATCTCAGCTATCATTGTACCGACGAATACTCCTGGCGTAACGATCAACTGCAATTACGACAAAATGGGCGTACGTGGCTCCAATACATGTGAGATTATTTTGCAAAATGTTCGTGTACCAAGGGCTAATCTTTTAGGGGATGAAAAACGCGGATTTAGCCAATTTTTAAATACTTTAGATGGAGGACGTATTTCCATTGCAGCATTATCAGTAGGAATTGCACAGGCAGCTTATGAGAAATCATTAAAATACGCAAAAGAACGTGAACAATTTGGTGCACCAATTTCAAAACTTCAGGCAATACAGTTTAAATTGGCCGATATGGCAATGGAGATAGAGCTTGCACGTACGTTAGTACATAAGGCGGCATGGCTTAAAGATCAAAAGAAACCATTCGGGAAGGAAGCGGCAATGGCAAAATTATTTGCTTCTGAAATGGGCTTCCGAACTTGTAATCAAGCCATTCAAATTCACGGCGGTTCAGGCTATATGAAAGAATATGACGTAGAGCGTCATCTGCGTGACATTAAGTTAATGGAAATCGGTGAAGGAACGTCTGAAATTCAACGTCTCGTTATTTCTCGTTTAATAGGCTGTTAATCATCTTAGGTAGCTAAAAGGGGGATTTTCATGGCAGAACTTGTGTATCAAACTATTGGTCAATTGCTAGATGAACAATCTGAAAAATATCCACAACGCGAAGCATTAGTGTATGCAGATAGGGATTTACGTATGACTTATGAGGAGCTCAATCGGCAAAGTCGCATAGTCGCTAGAGGGTTGATGGCTCTTGGAATAGAGAAGGGCGAGCATATTGCAGTATGGACGACCAATGTCCCGGAATGGGTACAGCTGCAATTTGGTACAGGTAAAATGGGTGCTCCCATCGTCACTGTCAACACTAATTATCGCTCAAGCGAGTTGGAATATTTATTGAAGCAATCCGATGCAAAAACGATTATTTTAATTGAAAATTATCGAGACCATTCTTTTATGAATACACTGCAAGAGTTATGTCCAGAGCTTGAACATTGTAAACCGGGTAATTTGCAATCAAAGCGACTGCCTTTATTGAAAAATGTTATTTTAATTGGCGAGACAAAATACCCCGGAGTGCTAAACTGGGCTGATGTGTTATCGGCTGCAGAGCGAATAACAGAGGAGCAATTAGATAAAAGACAGCAAGAGCTCCATTATGATGATGTTATTAATGTTCAATATACTTCGGGAACAACAGGTTTTCCGAAAGGTGTTATGTTAACGCATTATAACTTAGTCAATAATGCGATTAATATTGCAGAATGTATGAATTTAACTTTCGAAGATCGTTTATGCATTCCTGTCCCATTCTTCCATTGCTTTGGCTGTGTAATTGGAACATTAGCCATTACGACTAGTGGCGGGACGATGGTACCAGTGCAGGAATTTTCAGCTACTGAAGTGCTACAAACAGTTGAAAAAGAGAAATGTACAGCGTTACATGGTGTACCAACGATGTTTATTAGTGAACTTAATTTACCGAATTTTTCGTCTTTTGATCTATCAACGTTACGCACTGGAGTAATGGCAGGCTCTAATTGTCCTATTGAGGTGATGAAAGCCGTGATCGACAAAATGGGCATGAAGGATGTTACTATCTGCTACGGACAAACAGAAGCCTCTCCTGTTATTACGCAAACGAGAGCAGATGATCCGCTATTGTTAAAGGTAGAAACCGTTGGTCGTGCATTACCGAATTTGGAAGTTAAAATCGTCGTTCCTGGTACAGACGAAGAAGCTGCGCCAAATGAGCAAGGGGAACTATGTACGAGAGGCTACCACGTCATGAAAGGTTACTATAAAAACGCAGAAGAAACGCTTCTTGCAATTGATGGGGCTGGTTGGCTGCATACCGGGGATTTGGCAACGATGGATGAGGCGGGCTATGTCCGTGTAACAGGACGTTTAAAAGATATGATTATTCGGGGTGGTGAAAATATTTCTCCTCGGGAAATTGAAGAATTCCTTTACACACACCCGAAAATTGCAGATGTACAGGTTGCGGGTGTTCCTGATCCTGTTTATGGAGAGGAAGCGGCAGCTTGGATCATTTTACGTGAAGGAGAGCAGGCAACAGAGGAAGAAATTCGGGATTATTGTCGGGATAAAATATCTAGACATAAAATACCACGACATATTTTCTTTATCGACGACTATCCGATGACTGCATCAGGAAAAGTTCAAAAGTATAGATTACGAGAGAGTTTTGTTCCAGCAGTGAAGTAAGAAGGGGGCCGGTGTTATGTTCAAAAAGGTTTTAATTGCAAATCGTGGAGAGATAGCAAGACGTGTTATTAGAACATGCAAACGACTAAATGTCCTAACAGTTGCGGTGTATTCCGAGGCAGACGCTGAAAGCTTACACGTTAAGGAGGCGGATGAGGCGTTCTGTATCGGAAAACCACCTGTTGCACAAAGTTATTTAAATATTGATCGTATTCTGGAAGTAGCGAAGGAAAGCGGTGCTGAAGCTGTTCATCCAGGCTATGGCTTATTATCAGAAAACACTGAGTTTGCTAAACGTTGTACAGAGGCAGGCTTAGTTTTTATTGGGCCTAGCGCAGACGTTATTGCTTCAATGGGTAGTAAATTAGAAGCCCGGAAAACGATGAAGGCGGCAGGTGTACCAATCGTTGAAGGCGTAGAGACACCTGTGAAAGATGTAACAGAAGCTATTGAAATTGCTTCCCGTCTAGGCTATCCGATTATGTTAAAAGCCTCTGCTGGTGGTGGGGGTATCGGAATGCAACTCGTAGAAAATGCAGAGGAATTGGCAAAAGCCTTTGAAGGAAATCAAAAGCGAGCACAGTCATTCTTTGGTGATGGCACGATGTATATGGAACGATTTATTGCTAATCCTCATCACGTCGAGGTACAAATTATTGCGGATCACGATGGCAATGTCGTACCGCTATTTGAGCGTGAGTGCTCGATTCAACGCAGAAATCAAAAAGTAGTTGAGGAAGCACCATCTCCTTTCATTTCTGAAGAAACAAGGAAAAGTATGCTAGATGCTTCCGTCAAGGCAGTTCAGCATATTGGCTATGTGAATGCTGGCACGATTGAGTATTTAGTAGATGCAGAGCAAAACTTTTATTTCTTAGAGATGAATACGCGCTTACAGGTTGAACATCCGGTAACTGAGGAAATTACGAATCTAGATCTTGTAGAGGAGCAATTAAAGATTGCGGCACAACAACCATTAGCATTTACGCGGGAAAGTATAGAAAGAAAAGGGCATGCGATTGAAGTACGCATCTACGCCGAAAATCCTTCGACCTTTTTCCCTTCTCCAGGTACAATCACGGCTTTTGAATTACCAACAGGTGAAGGTATTCGCCATGAATGTGGCGTAGAGGCTGGCACTTCGGTAACACCTTTTTACGATCCGATGATTAGCAAATTAGTTGTGTGGGGAGAAACACGAGCAATTGCGTGTGAACGACTTATTGAGGCACTTAAAGCATATAAAATAGAAGGAATTCAAACAAATATTCCAATGCTACTAAAAACAGTCACACATGAACAATTTTTAAAGGGCTATACAACAACTAAATTTGTAGATGAATATTATTTACCTCAATTAGCAGAGACAAAATAAAACGTCTGGACGAATTGTTTATTTGTGCGAGGAAAGCGCCAGCAACGAAATGTATTCTGTGCGAAAGCGAAGCGACCGCAACGACAATTACACCAAGGCGAAAATGAAAAAAGCATTCGCACTTAAATATTAGTGCGAATGCGTTATCAGTACATTCATAACATTTGGAGGGGTTTACAATGGCAACAGTTAAAGCGAGCATGGCAGGAACAGTATGGAAAATTGTTGTAGCTGAGGGCGAGAAAGTTACAGCGGGACAAGATGTGGCAATTTTAGAGTCGATGAAAATGGAGATTCCTATTGAAGCAGAGGAAGATGGCGTAGTCACAAAAATCATTGCGAACGAAGGGGATTTCATTAACGTTGATGATGATATTTTAGAAATTGAATAAGGAGGCTTCTTTATGCAGCTACCAAAGCATGTCACGTTAAAGGAAGTAGGGCCTCGTGACGGTTTGCAAAATGAGAAAACGCATCTTGCAACTGCCGATAAAGTGCAATTAGTAAATTTACTTAGTCAAACTGGATTGAATTATATTGAGGTAACTTCTTTTGTGCATCCGAAGTGGATTCCACAGCTGGCAGATGCAGTGGAGGTTCTTCAGACCATTAAACGCCAAAAAGATATCACATATGCGGCACTTGTACCGAACATGCGTGGCTTAGAACGTGCATTGCAGGCTGAAGTAGATGAAGTGAGTGTATTTATGTCAGCAAGTGAAAGCCATAATCAAAGTAATATTAATAAAACAATTAATGAAACATTTCCGATACTACAGGAAGTTGTGGTAGGGGCAAAGGCAGCGCATAAAAACGTACGAGGCTATATCTCAACGGTAATTGGGTGCCCGTATGAAGGCTACATACAACCAGAAAAGGTTTTGCGAGTAACAGAAAAATTATTAGCAATGGGCGTCGATGAAATTTCGCTCGGTGACACGATTGGCGTTGGTGTACCGACACAGGTGGAAAATCTGTTAGAAGAATTGCTAAAAAGATATCCTGCAGAACATTTCGCGATGCATTTTCATGATACACGTGGCACAGCGCTAGCGAATATTGTTCAATCTTTAAAAATGGGCATTACGAAGTTTGATAGTGCGCTTGGTGGACTTGGCGGCTGTCCGTATGCCAAAGGAGCATCAGGTAATGTAGCTACGGAAGATTTACTGTATTTATTACATGAAATGGATATTACAACGGGTGTAGAGCTCAATAAAGTGCTAGAGGCTGCGCTATTTATTGAACAGAAACTAGGGAAGGCCGTTGCCTCTAAACAAATGGCGATTGCCCGTAATGAAAGGAGTGCGAGTCAATTATGACGCAGCTCGTTCGTTTTGAATTATTAGATGGTAGCATTGGGCTTATTACACTTTCCAGACCTGAAGCTGCAAATGCAATGTCTGTACAACTACTCCAAGAACTGAGCACGACACTCGACAACATAAACGGTGATCCGGCAGTGCGAGTCGTTTTATTAACGGGGGCAGGGGAAAAAGCTTTTTGTGCCGGAGCAGATTTAAAAGAACGTAAAGGGATGCCGGACCGACAAGTAAAGCAAATTGTGCAATTAATCGGTGCAACGGTGGCAAAAGTAGAAGCACTCGCCCAACCAGTTATCGCCGTACTAAATGGTGTTGCTTTCGGTGGCGGACTCGAACTAGCGTTAGCCTGTGATTTACGTCTTGCAGCTGCACATGCAAAGATTGGCCTTACGGAAACATCACTCGGCATCATCCCAGGTGCAGGAGGCACACAACGACTTCCAAGACTAATTGGCATTGGAAAAGCGAAGGAATTAATTTATACAGCACGTCGACTAAATGCAGAGGAAGCGAGAAGCTACGGTATTGTGGAGTATGTTCATGAAGGACATGAAGTACTAGAAAAGGCTCAGCAGCTTGCGCTCGAAATGGCAAAGAATGCGCCACTTTCTTTAGTACAGGCGAAAATCGCCATGAATCAAGGAGTTGAAGTAGATTTAGCAACGGGCTTAAAAATTGAATCCCTTGCATATAATGTTCTGATTCCTACAGAAGATCGATTAGAGGGCTTACTTGCTTTCCAAGAAAAACGAACACCGCAATACTTAGGGAAATAAAGACCTGATAATAGATTTTGAAAGGTTTTAAAGTAGGATTTTAAAATATTGGCATATCATCAAAGAGTGGGGCTAGGTGACTTCTTGGGGCTCCATCGAACGCGCCCAGGAAAGCTCTTGGTCGAAACGGAAATCAACCCACGCTATAGTGATGAACCATACAAGGTTGAATTTCTAATAGATTTTGGTTCATTATTAGAAGTTTGGAATAATACTTAGTTATAACATATGCAATGCCATAAGTTGATTGGAGTGGAGACTGGGCGACTCCTCGGGGATCAGCAATAGAGGAATGAAGGCTAAAAGCATCACATCCTGTGATAACGCCTTCGTGACCAACATCGTGTTGGCCTGAGACCCTTGGAGCGAAGCGGATGTTTTCTGTGCGAAAGCGAAGCGTCAGCGGCAAAGCGCCCAGCCGGAACGGAAATCAACCCCACGCTATGATGATGAACTGAAATCTAGGTATACTATTAACTATTTATGCTAAGAGGTAACCGAATGGGCAAAAGGAGGAATTAACTATGAGCAATGTACCGACAGAAAATACGACTAAAACAATGAAGGAACAAATTTTAGCAGGTGGTCTGCCAAAATACCACGATAAAAACGCGCAGCAAGGAAAATTATTTGTACGTGAACGACTCGAATTATTATTAGATGATGGGCTACAATCAGAGGATGGCTTGTACGCAAACTGTTTAGCCGGTGACTTACCGGCAGATGGCGTTGTAACAGGAATCGGTAAAATCCATGGCCGTACCGTTTGTGTATTAGCAAACGACTCGACGATTAAAGCTGGCTCTTGGGGTAAACGTACAGTAGAAAAAATGATTCGTATTCAAGAAACAGCTGAAAAGTTAAATTGCCCATTACTGTATCTAGTCGATTCGGCAGGTGCGCGTATTACTGATCAATTAGAAATGTTTCCTGGCCGACGAGGAGCAGGACGTATTTTCTATAATCAGGTAAAACTTTCAGGTAAAATCCCTCAAATATGCTTACTGTTTGGACCTTCTGCAGCAGGAGGTGCATATATCCCTGCATTCTGCGATATTGTAGTTATGGTAGAGGGCAATGCATCGATGTATTTAGGATCCCCACGTATGGCGGAAATGGTTATTGGTGAGAAGGTAGATTTGGAAACGATGGGTGGAGCGAAAATGCACTGTTCCGTTTCCGGTTGTGGAGATGTGCTTGCTAAAACCGAGCAGGAAGCAATTGCCTATGCGCGTAAATATTTGAGCTACTTCCCGAACAATTATGCAGAGCGCGGTAAAGTAGAGGCTCCAAAGCCACCAGCTACATTTGATAAATCGATTGAAGAGCTAATACCAAAAAATCAAAACGTTCCATTTGATATGTATAAGCTAATTGACCGTATTATAGATGAAAATACGTTTTGTGAAGTGAAAAAATTATTCGCTCCAGAATTAATTACAGGACTAGGACGCATTAATGGGCAATCCGTTGGAATTATCGCCAATCAACCGCGCGTAAAGGGTGGCGTTTTGTTCCACGATTCAGCTGATAAAGCAGCAAAGTTCATTTCACTTTGTGATGCGTTTAATATTCCGCTTCTTTTCCTTGCAGATGTACCAGGCTTTATGATTGGTACGCAAGTTGAAAAAGCTGGGATTATACGTCATGGAGCGAAAATGATTTTTGCAATGAGCGAGGCAACAGTCCCTAAATTAACGGTCATTGTTCGTAAGGCCTACGGTGCAGGGCTGTATGCAATGGCAGGTCCTGCTTTTGAGCCAGACTGCTGTATTGCGCTTTCTAACGCGCAAATTGCTGTAATGGGCCCTGAGGCAGCGGTCAACGCAGTATATGCAAATAAAATCGCTGAACTTCCAAAAGAGGAGCAAGCGCACTTTATTGCAGAGAAACGCAAGGAATATCAAGAGGAAATCGATGTCTATCGTCTAGCTTCAGAGCTCATCATTGACGATGTTATTGAGCCAAATGATTTACGAAAAGCACTTGAATCACGTTTAGAGCTGTATATGTCAAAATATTTATTATTCTCGGAACGTAAACATGGAGTAAATCCAGTATAAAGTCTGAAAGAACGCTGTCTCATTTTAATTGAGGCAGCTTTTTTTGCATCACTAATAGCCGAGGATTGTATTTTGATAAAATTTGTTTTTTCTCTTTTCTAATTGAATCTGGACAAACGTATAGTATAGGGGGATAAAGTATTCCTAATATGAGTATGCTTTAAAACACTTCACCCATCTTTTTATTGCCACTTGCATGGGGAAGGGAGGCATATTAAAATTATGAGAGGAACAGGAGGTAGGTCGTACAGGCATGACAAAAAATAATATACAGGGTAGTGCCAAGCTACCGTTACCTTATCGTTCATTGATAGATACATATTATTTACCAATCAAGATAATAGGTTGGATATTTTTTTGTATTTATTCTGTAATAGCTTTTTATAAACTAGTTATTGATCGACTAGTGAATGTAATTATTATTTTATTTAATGGCGAATATTCACTAGACGAATTAGGGCTGTTTGATTATAGTGACTGGCGTTTAACCACAAATTTTATTCCTTTTGATACAATTCTTCGCTATATAAATTACTCTCAGTATTTTAATTTAGATATCATTATTATTAATTTACTAGGCAATTTATTGATATTTACCCCAATGGGCTTTTTACTTCCATTATTATCAAAAAAATTTCGTAAAGCGCGGACTGTTATTTGGGCAGGCTTTTTCTCTAGTCTAGCGGTAGAAACAATCCAGTTTATTTTTACGGTTGGGTCGGCTGATATTGATGATTTAATATTAAATACACTCGGCGCATGGCTGGGTTACTTAGCCTATAAAAGTATACTTATTAAGCCTAAAAAAGACAGGTAGAAACAGTCCTTGTGAGGAGGGCACTGAAAAACTTACGTTTTCATAAAAACGAACCTTTCTCAGATAAAAATAAGGCACTTCTTGTTCAATTTTGAACAGGAAGTGCCTTATTTCTGTCTCTATTCCTTATTTATTTTCGTTTAATAGCTTTAATATCCGTTTCAAATTGACAGCGAATATCGTTGTAG
>Ga0209784_100253_pt1 | contig 33410 bp, 31 predicted proteins | sample AraplaCvi_mLB_r2_2_FD_184284 | JGI IMG/M metagenome (GOLD analysis project Ga0209784, IMG submission 184284) | Arabidopsis root microbial communities from North Carolina, USA - plate scrape CL_Cvi_mLB_r2 (SPAdes) (version 2) | ecosystem: Host-associated > Plants > Roots > Endosphere | place: USA...
ATGCGCGTGCTCAGACCGCGGGATGCTGGAATACGAATCATCGGGCTGCGGTTGCTTGCAGACCATGCCACGTAGCAAGGTGCTTCGTAACCAGGCACGAGACGCTTGTACGAGTTCACCGTCGGGTTCGTGATCGCAGCAAACGCGCGTGCATGCTTAAGAATACCCGCCATATAGTTCCGAGCCGTTACGCTCAGGCCAAGCTCGTCGCTCTCATCAACGAACGCGTTCTCGCCGCCTTTGAACAGCGATTGGTTGCAGTGCATGCCGGAGCCGTTTACGCCGAATAACGGTTTTGGCATAAAGGTTGCAATCAGTCCATGTTGACGAGCGATCGTCTTAACAACCAATTTAAAGGTTTGAATCTGGTCAGCCGCTTTGATCGCATCTGCGTACTTGAAGTCGATTTCGTGCTGGCCAGGCGCAACCTCATGGTGAGAAGCTTCGATTTCGAAGCCCATCTCTTCCAGCGTCAACACGATGTCACGGCGGCAGTTCTCGCCGAGATCGGTAGGCGCCAGGTCAAAGTATCCGCCTTGGTCATTCAGCTCCATGGTCGGATTGCCTTTTTCGTCGGTTTTGAACAGGAAGAATTCCGGCTCCGGACCGACATTCATGGAAGTGAAGCCCATCTCTTCGGCTTCCTTCAGTGCTCTCTTCAGAATGCCGCGCGGATCTCCTGCAAACGGGGTGCCGTCCGGCATGTAAACATCACAGATCAGACGTGCGACGCGGTCCTCGGATACCCAAGGGAAGATCATGAAGGTATCCAGATCCGGGTACAGGTACATATCGGATTCCTCGATACGAACATACCCTTCGATGGAAGAACCGTCAAACATCATTTTATTATCAAGCGCTTTAGGCAGCTGGCTTACCGGAATTTCAACGTTTTTGATCGTTCCAAGCAAATCTGTAAATTGCAAGCGGATAAATCGAACATTTTCTTCTTTGGCGATGCGTAGAATGTCCTCTCTGGTATAACTCACTTTATCCTCTCCTTTTTAAATAAAAAACTAGACTCCATGAAGAATGACAGCATGGCAATCCTTATTTATTAAAAAACCGGGATAATTCCCCTTGAATCAATGAAACCTGACCCGGTCTTTTAGCGGTAATCAATTCCTGCTTCAGCAAACGGCGCAGCTGCGACTCCGACATCTCACGGCGTCTGTTCTCCGTATCCGGCGTAATGACGGTAGCCTCTTCAGACTCTTTCGTGACCGGGTTCATGACTTGCTTAATGCCGGCAATGTTCACGCCTTTTTCAATCAAAGCCTTAATCTCTAGCAGTCGCTCCACATCATTGAAGGAAAACAGGCGTTGGTTGCCCGACGTACGGGCTGGGACAATTAAATTATGCTGCTCATAATAGCGAATTTGTCTGGCAGATAGATCCGTAAGCTTCATAACAATGCCTATCGGAAATAACGCCATATTCCTCCGAATCTCATCACCCATATCTCATCAACCTTCCAAGTGGTTATTCTGATCCTATTGTACATTTCCTGATCAGCCACGTCAACCGCATGTAAGGATAACTCACAATAGTTTACGATCTTTCATGTTTTGGAGTGCCATAAGTACCCCATATTTAACATGAGAATAAGTCAAACCACCCTGCATGTAGCCGATATAGGGTGAACGGATAGGCGCATCCGCGGACAATTCCAGGCTTCCTCCCTGAATGAACGTGCCTGCCGCCATGATCACCGGATGCTCATATCCCGGCATATCCCAAGGTTCGGGAACTACATGGCTGTCCACAGCCGCGGCCCGTTGTATCCCTTGAACAAAAGCGATCAGATGTTCCGCTCCGCTAAAAGATACCGCCTGGATCAAATCGGTACGCACATCCTGCCAGCCTGGCTTGGTCGTAAATCCCACGGCTTCAAACATCGCGGCAGCATAGACGCTTCCCTTGATGGCTTGCCCGACGGTGGAAGGTGCCAGGAATAAGCCCTGATAGATTCCTCGGGTCGTTCCCAGCATAGCCCCGACTTCACGTCCGATTCCGGGAGCAGTCAACCGATACGCCGCCTGCTCGACATAGGCTGCTTTGCCGCATATGTAGCCGCCGGTTTCGGCAATGCCGCCGCCAGGATTTTTGATTAGAGAACCCGCCATCAGATCAACGCCGACCTCCGTCGGTTCCAGACGCTCCGTAAACTCACCGTAGCAGTTATCCACAAACACGATTACATCCTCGCGAATGGAGCGTATACGGCTTACCATCTCGCCAATTTGGGCAACGGTAAACGAAGATCGCCAATCATATCCTCGGGAGCGCTGGATACCGATAACTTTCGTTGAAGGCACGATGGCACTCTCGACCCGCTCCCAGTCAATGTCCCCTTGTTCTGTCAGCGCCACCTCACGATAGCCGATACCGAAATCGCGCAGCGATCCGGTGCCGTCCCCGGGCTTGCCAATGACTTTATGCAGCGTGTCGTAGGGACGCCCTGTAATGTAAAGCAGCTCATCTCCCGGTCGTAATACACCAAATAAGGCCGTCGAGATCGTATGGGTTCCCGAAGCAAAATGGGGCCGGACTAGGGCCGATTCGGCTCTGAATACCTCAGCGTAAACTTCATCCAGCACTTCACGGCCACGATCATTATAGGCATAGCCGGTGGAACCCGCAAAATGGAAATCACTCACCTGAAACTTCTGGAAAGCATCAATGACCTTCCACTGATTAAAATCAACAATGGTGTCAATCTCCCGTACACGCCGACTGATTTTGGACTCAATCTCACTGCTCAATTCAAGTATATCTTGCGAAAATCTTGCCATGACGAACTGCTCTCTCCTCTTATACACATGATGTCTCACATCTTAACACATATTTTTGTTACATAGAACTCATCAACGTTTCAAAACCGCCCCGAACACGCAATATAAGCCCCTGAACAGGGGCTTATGCGCATTTACTACCTATGCTTAAGATCCATTCTGAACGTAATCATGAAGCAAATAACCCATCTTTTCATAATCCGCTTTATTGATCCGTACCTCATAGAGGATATCATTCTCGTCAAAAGACTGCTCCAGCACGTCTCCGACCCGGTATACTACCGAGTTCAAATCGCCGCGGTCGGCCGGAATCCGGAACGTGACGTTGCCTCCGGAGAGCCGGTCCTGTATCGCTTCGCGCACCGATTCCAAATCCTCATCGACGTACGCGCTGATCTTTAATTGCCCCTCACCCGTCGGCAGCATTTCCAGCTGGCCAGGCTCACAAGCATCCTTTTTGTTAAACAGGACGATTTGAGGTTTATCGGCGGCTCCCAAATCCTGAAGAATGGACTGAACCACCGCCATCTGATCGTCCCGCATAGGTGAAGAAGCATCCACGACATGAAGGATCAGATCGGCTTCGTTGGCTTCTTCCAGCGTCGCACGGAATGCAGCCACCAAATCATGGGGAAGATTCTGTATGAATCCTACGGTATCCGTCAGCACGACTTCTTTGCCGCTTGGCAGCTCCAGCACGCGCGAAGTGGGGTCCAGCGTCGCAAACAATTGATTTTCAATATAAACGTCAGCGGCCGTTAACCGATTCAACAGAGTCGATTTGCCGGCATTGGTGTAACCGACAAGCGCAACCTGCACGGCTCCGCTCTTCTTCCGGCGCTCCCGATGGAGCGTCCGATGCCGGGTGACTTCATCCAACTGCCGCTTTAAGTCGCTGATTCTGTCGCGAATATGCCTGCGGTCGGTTTCGAGCTTGCTCTCCCCCGGCCCGCGCGTCCCGATTCCCGCTCCGAGCCTGGACAGATTTTTGCCATGTCCCGACAACCTCGGGAGCAGGTACGTAAGCTGGGCCAGCTCCACCTGGATAATTCCCTCACGCGTTTTCGCCCGCTGAGCGAAAATGTCCAGAATCAATTGAGTCCGGTCGATAATCTTGACATCAAGCGATTCTTCCAGATTTCGAACCTGCGCCCCCGATAGTTCCTGGTCGAATATGGCCGTGGTAGCGCCTAAGCCATCAATCGCCATGCGCAGCTCTTCGACTTTCCCTTTGCCGATAAACCACTTGGAATCCGGCACTTCCCGATTTTGCGTAATGACATCCAGCACCTCTACTCCAGCGGTTTCGGCCAGCTGGACCAGCTCCTGCAGCGAGTGTTCCGGATTAATCCCGGTGCGTTTAACCGCGTCCGTAACCAAACTGACCAGAACGGCTTTATCTTCGATCTCTGTCCGGGTATCATGCGTTATATTTGTCATATAGCCAACTCCTTCTAACGATACGTCTACTAATTTAACTAACCGCTGCTGCCTGCAATAAACATTATGATCCAAAGAAAGCAGCGTTACCCCTTCATTATGTTCGAAGACAAGCTTAAATTCATTGTAATTTTCCGTTTAACTTAAAGTCCTCCGGCCGCAGGGTCATAAGCTCCAGCTTGCCCGGGTTGCCCGTTACGTATTGATTCAACAGCCGGACCGATTGATTCCTTATCGATTTCTCGATGACATTCCGTACATAACGCGCGTTGCTGAAGGCGTGCAGCCCATGGTCCTTCTCCAGCTGCAGGTGGTCCTTCAGCTTGCTCAGCGACTGCGGCATCAAGATGTAGTCTCTCTCCTTCGCCATCAGCTCCGAAATCTGGATCAATTGATCCAGATTGTAATCCGGGAAGTCCATCTGGATCGGAAAACGGGAATGCAAACCGGGATTCGTATCCATAAAAAAATCAATCTCGTCACTGTAACCTGCCAGAATAAGAATGAACTGGTTTTTATGATCCTCCATGGCTTTGACAAGCGTATCGATCGCTTCCTTGCCAAAATCCTTCTCGCCTCCGCGGGCGAGGCTGTAGGCCTCGTCGATGAACAAAATGCCACCCAACGCCTTCTTGACCAGTTCCCTGGTCTTTTGTGCCGTGTGGCCGATATATTCGCCTACGAGGTCCGCCCGCTCCACTTCGACCAGGTGGCCCTTATTCAGCACGCCCATCTTCTGAAACAGCTTCGCTACGATGCGGGCGACCGTCGTTTTGCCCGTACCGGGATTTCCTTTGAAAATCATATGGTATACATGACCGCCGCTTAATAAGCCTGCTTCCGAACGCATCTGGGCTACTTGAAGCAGAGCATAGATTTCAAACACCAAGTCTTTGATCTGTTCAAGACCTACCAGCTGATCCAGCTCTTTTTGTATTTCTTGGAATAGACTGTGCTGGGAAACAGGGTTCGGCGAAGGGGCCGGTTCGCGTTCCGGAACCGCACTGCTGATGAGTGGGGGTTCCGCGCTGCGGAGCACGACATTTATCTGCCGGGATGGCCGTCCTTCAGATCGGCCGTTAGCGGCCGTTACACGCCCGTTCATTGCTCCTCACCTCTTTATCCAAAGGGCTGACTATCTATTCCAATGTATTCTATTTACAGCCTGCTTATTAGAAGTTTCGTCCTCATAGGACACCCATGGCGATCAACAACCGATCGGCCGTCCATTTCGTATAAGCCAGCACTTCCCGGGACTTGTGCTTAGCCATGGGTAGAACGGTAGATTCCGTCAGCGACATCGAGGGTTGATCGTAGCCAAGGGCTGTTGCAACCTCCATGGCCCTATTCCCGTGATAATCATGGGTTACAATGATAGCGGTGTTCCACCCGTGCTCCTTCATGATCGCTTGGCTGTATAGCAAATTCTCGTAAGTGCTCGTAGCTTCGTTCTCAAGGAAGATTCGTTCTTGAGGCACCCCTGCCTCGACCAGGAAGTTTCTCATCCCCTCGGCTTCGGTATAATTGTACTCGGGTTTATCCAGACCGCCTGTAACAATGAAGGTATCGAATCGACCGGCATGATACTCAACCAGCGCATGCTCAAGGCGTTCGCGAAGGCCGGGACTTGGTTGATCCCCCCACATGGAGGCGCCCAAAATGATGCCGACGTCCGCTTTCTCCGCAGGTCTGCTGATGGCGCTTTCGATTTTCCAATACGCATAACCTGACCATAAAACTCCGAGAACGACGATCGATAGCAGGGCATACATCCCTCGCCGATACCATGCTCTCTTTCTTGTGCCTGCGGTCGGCAGGCCTTTATGTATTTCCTGACGCATTATTTCTTCCTCCTGAACTCTCCGTTATGAAATAACTGGTCGCGATGCTTCAGTGACATCATAAAATAAGGAAATTCATGTGCGTCGATGGCCCGAAGCAGGTTTCGTGCAGTCACCTTGGCAAGCCTGTAATCATCCCGGGTTATATCATTCCGGCGCAGGGCATCCTCAAGCTCATCTTCATCCAGCAAGAACACTTCGCCATTCTTGACGACCACAACGTCCAGGTATAGATCGTCAAACCATGGGACGCCCTGATCGGTTACACCTTGTTTCTTGCAAATATCGATATACCATTGAACAATATTCCGCTTGTCGTCAAACATGGCCGTAACGATGTAATGGCTGTCCTTGGGATAATACTGCAGCCATGAATAGCCTTTGTCCGCGATTCGGTAAGTATGACGGCCATAAGTCTTCCACAACGGTTCTTTCAGGCCATAGATGGTATATAACGTGAGATACCCTGTAAATTGCTCACATTCCACATACCGGGAAGTGAAGTGCCGGCGGGTGATACGGCGCCAATTCGCCCGATCTCCGAATTTACGTTTCATGGAACTTTTCCTCCCCATTCGTATTCCCAGCTTACCACATTTGGGTAACACACTCAAAACAAAGAAGCCTCCGCAATCATGCGGAGGCTTCTGAATTTATTATGGGCTGTCTTGGGACTGGTCAGACGTGTTCGCCGGATCCGACGGATCCACGATCGTTCCCGGAACCGTAGGGATATTGCCGGTATCCGTGTCGGTTCCTCCCGTGCCACCGTCACCGGTGCTCGTTCCATCTCCTGAGCCATCCGTTCCGTCGCCGGGATTTTGGCCATCCTGACCATTCCCAGCTCCGTTTCCATTGTCAGGCGGAGTCGTACCGTTTCCGTTTCCGTTTCCATTTCCGTTTCCATTCCCATGGCCATTGCCCGGTTCTCCCGAACCGTTGCCGTTACCATTACCATTACCATTGCCGTTGCCGTTACCATTCTCATTACCCGGCATCTCGTTTCCTTCCCCGTTCTCACCATTATCCACCGGAGGCGGTTCTTGAGTGTCTCCTGGATCGGGTTCCAGATCCTCAGGCGGCAATTCCTCGGAAACAGCCACGATCTGCAAAATGTTTGAAGGTTCCGATTCATCGCCGGTTGATGGATCGAAGGCCGTTACGTAATAATCGTATGTCAATCCTTCCATCGCACTCATATCCTCAATGGAGGTTCCGCCCAAAGAATCGAGGATGCGCGTGTACTCGGACTCGGACGTTTCCTTACGGTATATGCGGTACTGAACATTGCCTTGAACCGGATTCCAGCTCAGTGATACGGTCTGGGTCTCCCCGTTATAAGAGCCCGTCAAACCGTTGACTGCGCTTAATGCCGGTTCTTCTACAGGCGGCTGTACCGGCTGGACATTCGGGAAATTCTTCGCCTCATAGCCTTGAACCGCCTTCTCCATCACTTTGCCCCATAAGGAAGCAGAGATCGAGCTGCTTCGTTTCAGCAGATGCTGGCGATCAGGATTATCGTAGCCCATCCATACAGCTGCCGTTAATTCCGGCGTATAACCGACAAACCATACGTCGCGGTTTGAGCTGACGCCCTTGTAGCCGCTCTGCGTGGTTCCCGTCTTACCGGCTACCGGACGGCTGATCCGGGCATTCTTACCCGTTCCGTCCTCTACGACGCGACGCATCATGTCCGTCATTTGCGAAGCCGTCGTCTCGCTCATCACGCGCTTCCCTTTGCTGCCCTTGTTCTCATGCACAACCTTGCCTTTGTTGTCTTTAATTTGTTTGATGGCAAAAGCCTCTTTGAATTCTCCGCCATTAGCAAAGGCACTGAAAGCTTGAGCCATCTCGAAGGTGTTCGTACCGGTATCCATGCCGCCCAGGGCCAAGGATAGGTTCGCATCCCCTTCGGACATCTTGATGCCGAGGCTTTGCGCGAAATCAAATCCGGTTTTCACGCCGATTTCGTTCAACAGCCATACGGCCGGGATGTTCTCGGAACGCTGAATCGCTTCCGGCATGCCGATCGTCTCCGAGTAACCGTGCAGGTTATTCGGACAGTAATTGCTGCCGAAACACTGCTTCTTGTTGCTGAGTCTCGAATCCTTCGTAAATTTGCCGGATTCGAGCGCCGGCGCGTAGGATACAATCGGCTTCAAAGCGGAGCCCGGCTGACGACGGCTGTCGGTAGCCCGGCTGAACCCGCCGCGCGTATACTCCCGACCGCCGACCATGGCGACGATCCCGCCGGTCTCTTGGTTAATGATGACCATGGAGCCTTCAACCTGCACGTCATCCGGACTTTCCTCGAAGTTGGCCGGATTATTGAATTCCTCTTCCATGGCCGTTTGGGCATTCACGTCCATCGTGGTATAAATCTGATAACCGCCAATGTTAACGTCATCCTCGGTAAGGCCCCACTTCTCTTCGGCCTCTTCCATGACATAATCGATAAACGCCGTATACTTCTGTTGTCTTTCAGGCGGCGTATAAGCATAGTCCACCTTCTTGGCTTCCGCTGCCTCTTCGGCCGTGATATATCCCTGTTGTTCCATCAGGGTCAGGACGACCGCGCGCCGCTCTTTGGAAAGGTCGGGATTCTTGAGCGGATTATAGCGGGACGGCCCTTTCGGCATTGCCGCAAGCGTCGCCATTTCCCATAAATCCAGCTCTTTCAGATCCGACTTGCCGAAATAACGCTCGGATGCGGCTTTGATGCCGTAATAAGGTCCACCGAAGTTAATCCGGTTCAAATACATCTCGATAATTTCTTGTTTGCTGTGCTGACGCTCAAGCGCCAGCGCGATCGACATTTCTGTCGCCTTACGGAAGAAAGTTTTGTCCCGGGTCAGGAATATATTCTTCGCCAGCTGCTGCGTGATCGTGCTTCCGCCTTCCACCATGGACCGGGCCATGATATCCTTTACTGCTGCACGGCCGATCGACCACATGTCCACGCCGTTATGCTCCATGAACCGTTTATCCTCAGTTGCAATGAATGCTTGTATCAATTTCTCCGGAATATCCTCGTACTTCACGGGATCGCTCTTCTGCAGGGACAACTCGCCCATCAGCGTGCCGTTGCGGTCATATACTTTGGAAGTACCGTAAGCGGTCAATTTATCCTGATTCTGTTCCAGCAGCTTTTCTCCGCTGATCAGGATGAACAAATAACCTGCAAGCGCGCAGAAAATCGCAATGACGGCCGTGAAAAACAGCGCCCATGCAATTCGCTTTCCCTTGCCCTTTTTCTTCTTTGCATTCGGTTTCGTGGTTTTGGATGTCTTCGAGTTGTCTTTGTTTTTATTCAAACGAGACATCTGATTATCTTTTCCAGCCATTTGTCCCCCTCCTTACTCCCTTGCGGGATCAAACCTTCTGAATCTCGAGTCGTGCCTCGGAAAGAAAAGAACAACCCTCTCAGGTTGCTCTCTGCACTCCTTATAAGCTAAACGAATTATAAACCAAAAAGTTTCAAATTAATCAAAGGCGGTATGATTTTGCTCTCTATGAATCCATTCTAAAATCTATTGTTCGCTGTTGTTATCCTGCATCAGGGACACATTACGCTGCGGCATGAACGTGGAGATGGCATGCTTGTACACCATTTGCTGACGGCCGTCGCTGTCAATCACGATGGTAAAATTGTCAAAAGCTTTGATCGTTCCACGGATCTGAAAGCCGTTTGTAAGGTATACCGTGGCCGGAATGTTCTCTTTGCGCAGTTGGTTCAAGAACGTGTCTTGGATGTTAATGGACTTGTTCATTAGCCGTACCCCCAATGGTTCAATTAGATTGTTTTGAAAATATATTCAAGATTTCAGTGAAACTTTCCTGCTATTATAGCACGGATTTTTTGATAGTTAGCAGAAAAATTTCCCGAGTCGGTGACGTCTACCCACTCGATGTCCTTCATGTGGCGAAACCAAGATAGCTGCCGCTTAGCGAAACGGCGCGTATCGCGCTTAAGCAGCACGACGGCCTCCTCGTAGCTGAACTCCCCTTTAAGGTACGACACGATTTCCTTGTAACCCAGCCCTTGCATGGATACTAGCCCCGGAGCGAACCCTTTGTCCATGAGCGCCGCCACCTCATCAACAAGTCCTTGGCTCAGCATAAGGTCAATTCGCTCTTCAATACGGTTATATAGCATTTGCCTGTCCATTGTCAAACCGACCAAGCATAAGTCATAGGGAGACTGCTTGGTTTGAGGCGCTAGCTGGGCCGAAAGTGGGACGCCAGTCACATGAAATACTTCCAAAGCACGAACGACCCGGCGTAGGTCGTTAGGGTGAAGCCGCTCGGCCGTTTCAGGATCTACTCCTGCCAATTTCTGATGGAGAGCCTCTGCACCATGTTCATTGGCGTAGCGGAACTGCTCCTCCCGAAAAACTTCATCCGCTCCGGTCTCGCTGAACTGATAACCGTAGCATACCGACTCTACGTAAAGCCCGGTTCCGCCAACGAGGAACGGAAGCTTCCCCCGCTCCGTGATCTCGGCGATCAGCCGCTGGCATTGCTCTTGAAATTCGGCCACCGAGTACGGGTGATCAGGCTCGTGAATGTCAATGAGATGGTGGGGCACGCCTTCCATTTCCTCCTCGGTAATTTTGGCCGTGCCAATATCCATGCCCCGGTATACCTGCATCGAATCGCCGGATATAATCTCGCATCCGAATTCCTTTGCAATTTCAATGCTCATTTTGGTTTTGCCTACCGCTGTCGGTCCAATGAGAACCAGCAGTTTCAGTTTGGTATTATCTGTCAATGGGAATCACTCCGTACGTTATTTTGGATTTTCCCCGTTCAGGCAGCGCAAAGCCGAGCCGTTCGAATTCTCCGCTGGATCGCGCTTCCTTCATGACGACGGTTTTGCGCGCGACCCTGATCGCTTCCCTCACGCTTTCCGCATCCAGAGGCTCGCCGTTTGCATAATGCCTTAACGGGTTGATGGAAGCCGAGTCGGTGATCGGTTCACGGAACATCGGGTCAAAGTAGACAATGTCGACGCTTTGGTCCGGCAGCGATTTCAAATAATCCAGGTGATGGCCGTGCCTGACCTCGATTCGCCGCATCGCCTGATCGCTGGCTTCCAGATGGCTTTCATAGGTCCGTAGCCCCTCTTTCAGCAGCGCAAACAAAGGCAGCGAGCTTTCCAGGGCGGTGATCCGGCTGTTCGCCCCTCCCTTGCCCGAGAATACCAAGGCGTCCGCTCCAAGGCCCGCCGTGCAATCCAGCACGGAGTCCCCCTCCTCCATTCCCGATGCCTCCAGCATGGGATCGGGTTTTCCGTTCAGCACCCGTTTCAATCGGACAAAGCCCATGCTCGGGTGAAATTCCATGACAGAGCCGCCAGGTCCGCTCAAACGCACATGTCCGTTCAGTACCACCAGTACGTCGTCGTCCCCGAACCTGCGGGCTAATTTTCGCAATGAATGGCCGCCGCGCTGGACGTAACGGCAGCCGGTTTCCTGGGCTAAACGTTTGGCGCGCTCGACGATGTCCGGCGCTTCCGCTTCTCCAGTTGTAATGATCATGAAGGTCCTCCTTGCTGTTACATGACGCGCTTAAACATTTTCTCCAAATCATATGCCGAGAACGAAACCACGATCGGTCGTCCGTGCGGACAGGTGTAAGGCTGCCGGCAGGCGCCCAAACGCTGGATCAACGTCATCGCCTCCTGTTCCGTCAGCTTCTGATTGGCTTTGATGGAAGCTTTGCACGAACACATGATCGATGAGGTTTCTCTCAGCTTGGCGATATCGATATTACGCTCATTCAGCACCCATTCGGCCATCTCTTCGATGATGGCCTTCTCTTCGCCCTTAGGGAACCAGAAGGGATGCGAACGGACCAGGAAGGTATGGCCGCCAAAAAACTCCATATAAACGCCGACCTTCTCGAACCAATGCAGCCGTTCCTTTACCTTCTCCGATTCCGAGGGCGTGAATTCCAGCGTGATCGGCAGGAGCAGCTCCTGCGATGCGTCCGCCGGGTTGCCGAACTGCTCGTAGTAATACTCGTAATTAATCCGCTCATGCGCGGCATGCTGATCGATCAGATATAGACCGGTATCATTCTGCGCAATGAGATAGGTACCGTGATGCTGGCCGATAAGCGTTAGTTCCGGAAAAGGCGGAATTTCGGGAGCTGGCCCTGAAACGGCCTGCAGCCACTCCTTCGTCACGACATTTCCGCGGCTTCTGGCCTCATTGCGGTAATCGCTCCGATAAGAAGAGGAAGCAGCCGTCTCACGCATCTGCGATGCCGCGGCTGATCCTGCTGTTACGTCCCCGTAAGAACGCGTGATACCGGATGGGGACGGTGCAAGCGACTGTTTGTCAGGCCACGCTGCAGGCGGCGTTGGAAGCGGCGTGTTTCCGCCCGCGGATCGATCGCCGCTGCCAGGGATCTCACGATCCTGATCCTGCCCGCCGCGGGCCGCTCCGGCATACCCTTCTGCCTGTGGAAATGACAGCTGTTCCTGGATATACGCATTGTCGCTTTTGCCGATATTCTGTTTGGCCGGACGCGGGATGAGGATTTCCTGCTGCAGCACCTTGCGAACCTCTTCCTCCACGAAAGCGAACAGCTCCTGCTCTTTGCTGAACCGCACCTCCAGCTTGGAAGGATGCACATTCACATCGATCAACGAAGGATGCATGGACAGCTGAATGACGACAAGCGGAAACCGGTTGATCGGCAGCAGCGTATGATAACCTCTCAATATCGCCTGCATTAAGCCGTAATTCCGGACATAACGCCCGTTTATGATGAGCGACATGCCGTTCCGGTTGGCCCGGGTATAGTCCGGACGGCTGATATACCCGCTTAACGTATAGTCCATATTCTCGGCTTCGAACGGCAGCATGGCTTTGGCCGATTGGGTGCCGTATACGGCCGCTATGACCTGAAGGGCATCGCCGTTGCCCAGCGTCTGCAGCAGCGAGTTCCCGTTATGCCGGAGCGTAAAAGCGATATCCGGCCTCGAAAGCGCCAAGCGGTACATATAATCGGATATATGCCCTAATTCGGTCTGGATCGTTTTCATATATTTCAGCCTTGCCGGCGTATTGTAAAACAATTCCTTCACTAGGAAATCCGTTCCTCTGGGTGCGGCCGTCTCTTCGTTCACCCGCAGATGGCCGCCTTCGATTTCGATCTTCCGTCCGCGGCCATCCTGGGCATTGGACGTAACGAGGCGCACCTTCGATACAGCTGCTATGGACGGCAGGGCTTCTCCCCGGAAACCAAGGCTGGTGATCTGAAACAAATCGCGTCCCTCGGCAATTTTACTTGTCGCATGGCGATAAAAAGCCGTCTCGCAATCCTCCGGATCGATGCCCGCGCCGTTATCCGTTACGCGAATGCTGTCCAGACCGCCCTCTTCGACCGAAACGTCGATCTTGGTGCTCCCGGCATCAATGGCGTTCTCGACCAGCTCCTTGACAACGGAGGCAGGCCGCTCCACCACCTCGCCGGCAGCAATCTGGTTTGCAATATGCTCGTCCAAAATCCGAATAATCCCCATTGTTCCTACCTCCGTTCCTTTTCATTCCCATGCCAATATCACATATCCTTCGCTTGAAGCTTCAGGTCATTCAGGAACTGCATCGCCTGAAGCGGCGTCATGTTCATGACGTCGGCACCTTTGACGGCATCTATGATGCTCTTAACAGCAGGATCGTGAGCAGCTTCTTGCGGAGAAGAGTGCTGATCCTTGCCCATCTTGGCGTTCCGGGCTTCAGGCACTTCCTCCTCGCCGAAAATGGAGAGCTGCACCACGCCACCTTTCGGGTCTGCTCCGTTCAGGCTGCCGGTATACGCTATCGTCTCTTCACGGAATTCATGCAGAGCTTCCGGTCCGCTGCGCCTCACATCGGAAGAGGCATCGGACGCCGGCTCCTTCCGATGGACCGCGACCCCTTGCTCCGATGCCACTGCGGCGAGGGAAGCCATCTCCAGGCCCTGCAGCAGCCCATAAGCGCGATCAATGATGCTGCCGGGCAAACCTGCCAGTCTGGCACAATAAATGCCGTAGCTGCTGTCCGCCGCGCCAGGAATCAGCTTGCGGAGAAAATGCACCTTGTCGCCGCTTTCCTGAACCGCCATGGAATAATTCTTAAGTCCGCCAAGGCTCTCCTGAAGGTGAGCCAGCTCATGGAAATGCGTCGATACCAATGCCTTGCAGCCGATATGATCATGCACGTATTCAATCACGGCTTGCGCAATGGCCATGCCTTCGCTCGTCGACGTACCGCGCCCAAGCTCATCAATGATGATCAGGCTGCGTGGCGTCGCTTTTTCCGTCATGACCTGGATATCCGCCATTTCCACCATGAAGGTGCTCTGACCGCCGATCAGGTCGTCGGCGGCGCCGATGCGAGTAAAGATCCGGTCGACCAGCGGGATAACCGCGCGCTCCGCCGGGACAAAGCAGCCCATCTGCGCCAATATGGATAACAGAGCCACCTGGCGCATGTACGTGCTTTTGCCGGCCATATTCGGACCCGTTATGAGCAGGATCGAAGAGCCGTCCTTGCGCAAATTCGTTCCGTTCGCGATAAACGACGAATCCTTCATAACGGCTTCCACCACCGGATGACGGCCGCCTTCAACGATATAATCATAGCCCTCGCTCAGCTCCGGCTTGACGAACCTGTACTCCGCGCTGACGGCAGCCAGCGACTGATAGACGTCAATCTCGGCGATGCGCTCGGCGAGTTTCTGTAGCCGGCTCACTTGGGTATTCAGCTTATCCCTCAGCTCGGTAAAGAGCGCATACTCCAGATCCACCATTTTCTCCTGGGCTTCCAGGATCAGTCCTTCCTTCTCCTTCAGTTCGGGCGTGACGTAACGCTCCGCGTTGGCCAGCGTCTGCTTGCGCTCATAGCGGCCTTCCGGCAGGGATGACAGATTGGATTTGGTGACCTCGATATAATAGCCGAACACCTTGTTATAACCGATTTTCAAAGACTTGATCCCGGTAGCAGCACGTTCCTTGGCCTCCAGCTCGGCGATCCAGCGTTTGCCGCTGGTGCTCGCTTCCCGAAACTCATCCAGCCGTTCGTGGTACCCCGGCTTGATGATTCCTCCGTCGCGCACAGACACCGGCGGCTCATCCACAATCGCATTCTCGATCAGTTCGCACAGATCGCCGCAAACATCGGTATCCGCTGCCACGCGCCGCAGCGTCTCGGAAGGCGACTGGGCACACAGCTCCTTCAGGGAAGGAATTTGCCTCAATGACAGCTTGAGCGCATTCAAATCGCGTCCGTTTGCGCTGCCGAACGCGATCCGGCCGACCAGCCGCTCCAAATCGTAAATCTCTTTCAGCGCCATTCGCAAATCTTCGCGCAGTATGTACTGGTTATACAAATGCTCGACGGCCTCCAGCCGCTCCTCGATCCGGCTTCGGGACAACAGCGGTTTATCGATTCGCCGCCGCAGGAGTCTGGCTCCCATGGAGGTTTCCGTACGATCCAGAAGCCATAGGAGGGACCCTTTCTTCGAGCGTTCACGATCCGTCTCGACCAGCTCCAGATTCCGCCTGGTGAACGGATCCAGAACCATGTATTGTCCCGGCTCGTAGGAAGCGATTTGAGTCAGCTGCCCCAGCGACCGCTTCTGCGTCTCGCTTAAATACGAGATGAGCAGGGATACGCAGGCTCTTCTCTCCTCTTCGAGGCGGGCCCATGCCGCTTCTCCGAATTGGGTCCTAACCAATGCGTCTTCTCTTCGATCCCAGGCCGTATATACGATATTCCGGCTGCCTGGCAGCGCCTGCGATGAGATGATCGCCAGCAGCGATGCATCCCCGATTATTTCGGAAGGCTCATAAATGCCAATCTCGTCCCGCAGCCATTCCTCCGATGAAGGCACCGACGTCACGTAAAGCTCGCCGGTGGACAAATCGCATGCGGATAAGGACATCAAGCCGCCCGCTTCCGTGACGCATACCATGTAATTGTTCGATTTGTCGTGAACGACCTTGCCGTCCATGATGGTTCCCGGCGTGACGACCCTGACGATTTCCCGCCGCACCATGCCTTTGGTGACCGAAGCATCCTCCATCTGTTCGCAGATGGCGACTTTGTACCCCTTTTCAATCAACCGTTGGATATAACCTTCAGCGGAATGATAAGGAACCCCGCACATCGGTATTTTCTCTTCACCGCCGCCTTCGCGGCCGGTCAGCGTAATCTCCAATTCCTTCGACGCGAGGATCGCGTCATCGAAAAACATTTCGTAAAAATCGCCCAAGCGGAAAAAAAGAAACGCATCGCGCGCTTGTTCTTTGACTTTCAAATATTGTTCAATCATCGGCGTATATTTAGCCATGACGTACCTCCATTACCTTTCTAGCTTGACCTCCATTATAACAGAAATTGACCGTAAGGCATCACGGCTTGGTTGGAATATTCCACAGCGGCCGGATATCCCTGCTCTCATCCCATGTTCGTCCCGTCTCCATGTACGCTAGAGCCCGTTCGATTTCACGGGCAAAATCCGGGTACTCCGGCAGTGTCGACAGATCCCTGTGCCAGCTTGCAATACACTCTTTGAGCACGGATTGATCGCCTTCGTAATAGGCACGGTGATACCGTTCGGTGTTTAACGGCCTCCCCGGCAGGCGATCGCTGTAGCGGGCAGCCAGGTAGGCCACGCCCAGCGACACCTTCGCGACGAGCGGCGAGACGAGAAAGCTGGGCAGCGTACGGTATTCAAACCCGCCGTAAGGCTGCCTCCGGAAATCCCCAAGGAAACCGTATCGTGGCCTCCGCAAACGCCCATTGGGGTCTTCGAGCAGGGACAGCGGCAGAGCCACATAATTATCCAGGGTCTGAAGAAGAGACAGGGACAGCGGTACGCCGCTGAAGTGAATATGGCCTCCCAGCGGAAAATCGCGATGCGGCAGTGCGCCTGCCTTCCATGCCAATGAACGATCCTGAATCAGGAGATGAGCTTCACGCAGAGCTCTTTGCATTTCAAGCAGCAATTCCTTCGGATTCGCCTTGGGCGACGGCCTGAGCTCGGCAATAGGGTAAATCACCTCGCCCCGTAAACGAACGGCATCGCTTCCGACCGACCCGCCGCGTTCCATAAATTCGGATGCAAACACGATGTCTCCGTTATCCTTCATCAGCACAAACTCCGGATCCATGCCCATGAGTAACGATGAAACAAGAGGAGAACCGCCTTCTTCGTTGTAAGCAGGGTACCCTTCCGTCCGCCGTGCCCCCTGACCCTTGGCACTCATTACGGCTTTGTTGCGGTCAGCTGGCATGCGGATATCCTCCACTACGTATCTTCGACCGGGGCGGGCCGTAATGATGACCTCCCCTTCATCGACGCCCAATGTATACAGCGACCGCAGGGCCGCTTTCTCCAATCTTCGATGCAGGCCATCTTCATATTTTCCGCTCTCGGGATCGGGCAAGAACACCGTTTCGCTGCCGCCCATTTGATGTTGGCGGATCTTGGCTGCAGCCAGCCGGTCAACATGCACCGCGTACCTGGCGGCGTAACGTTTCTCCTCGACTGAACCCGAATGCAAACCACACGGAATCCCGGATCGGATCAACCGCGCTTGCGCCAGGAGCGAAGCCGATCCCTGCAGCGACACATATTTTGTTTCGGCCGCTGGTTGTACGATCATTCTAGCCATCCCCATTCCCCCTGCAAATAAAAATAAAAAAGAGGGCATCCGCCCTCCGCAAAGCTGCCCTCGCTGCATATGCTAAGATTATAATCATTCCTACAGGAGGGTTAACTTACAGTTCATCCTCCAGACCTTCGTAATCTTCGTAATCATCGACGTCGTCTCCCAGGACGTAGTCGAATTCTTTGTCTTCGTAGTCGCCGTGAGGTTGGCTGCATACTTTGACAATGACCTTGGTTTCGGCTACCAGTTCCACCGCGTACTCTCTCTCTACCCGCAGAATGACGCTCGTGCCATTCGAGGATACGCTAGCCTCGACACAGCTCGGCTCCTGCGTCGCTTCAGCCGACACCTCCACCGTGGATGCACGATGCTTCGGATCCAGATAGGAAAGAGGCACGCGTTCTACATACGATACCGTTTCTTTCGCCACATCGGTCTGCGAATTTTTGTCATAGGAATACCAGATGTTTACATCGTAAGTACCAATAACTTCAATTCCGTCTCCGGCGGCAACCGCCTCGTACTGATGGTTTATAATCCAAGCCCCCAAAATACTGGTCGGATTATTAGGCGGAGTCACGGTATGTGTTACGGTAGAGAACTTACGACCCTTGCCGCAGATCGCCTTCGTGATGATTTCTCTACATTGGTGTTTATGACTCAATGACATCTTCGAACCTCCTCCATACAATCATTCCATACATGTGTATGCAAGACATGGGCGAATGTTGAATGAAGTGGTCCAAATAAATTCATATGATGCTAAAAATATCAGATTTATTTTTGAAAATTGCTAAGCTATACGGCCGAATCCGCGCGCTTCTGCGGTTTTTTAGCCGTGGGCGCTTTATACTTTTTCGAAATATTCAAATAGTATTCCAGCTCGTGGCAGAGCTGCAAAATCGCAGAGCGGACCTCGAATTCCTCGCGGGTCGTCGGGAGCTCCATCTCTTTGAACCTGTCCTCCAGCTCAATCAGCAGTCCTTCGGACTTCCCCGTATAGCCCTCGGCAGCGACATCCCGGCTTAACTGATCGAAAATTTCAGCCGTCAGCACACCGTGCGGAAGCCGCTCGTACACCTGGGAGATCTGATGCATCATGCTCTGGATATTCTCCATCTGTTCCTTACGCATATAAAAATAGATGTTCCAGGAGCCGTCCGGATGAATCATCTGGTTCTCCGAAGCCCGCTTCGCTTCCTCTATCCCTTTTTCGATCTGCCGATTGGCCTCGATCAGCTCTTTTCCGTCCCATATATGTTCGGGATTTCGAAGCGTCAGCGAGAAATGATGGAAAATGACGGAGAAAAGCCCGTCCACCTTGCGGCGGATTTCCATCATCGCCGCCTCGCTGTTCGGCATATAAACCAGGTTCACGAGCATGGCCGACCCGAGGCCGATAATCAAAAGTTCGATTTGCGTGAGCAATATGCCGAGTCCGATCTCTTCCCCCTGAAACACCCGAAACACCACAACCGAGCTGGTCACGATGCCTTCCTTGAAATTAGCCCTCGATATCGCGGGAAATGCAAGCAATATGTACAAGGCCAGCACCCAGTAATGAAAACCGAGAAAATAAAATAAAATGCACGCCAGCACAAGTCCCAGCAATGACGCAAAAAATCGGGACGATATGGAACGCACGCTCCGTTTGCGCGTAACGTCAACGCCGAGTATAGCAAGAAGACCGGCGGACGTAGCCCCCGGTATGTTCAAAGCATCTGTAATTAAAATGGCAAGCAGGCTGGCCGCTGCTGTTTTGATGACACGAAATCCCATGTGATGAAAAGCCTCCAGGCGAGTTGTTGATGGCTATATCTGCTTCTTTATCATGTTAGCCGCATATACGCATGTATAATGTATCTTCATCCTAGCTTATTTTTATGCTGTTAACAACCATGCCTGACGCCGCAGGTGATGCCTGCCTAGCGGTGGGTCAACAATTTCCTTTCTATATATACCACGATTTGATACATGGCCGTTGCAACAACGGCAATGATAAGCAGACTCGATAACACGAGCGTGAAGTTGAATACCTGAAAACCGTACATAATCAAGTAACCGAGACCCGATTTGGCAACCAAAAATTCGCCGACGATGACGCCGACCCATGCCATGCCCACGTTAACCTTGAGTGTCGATACGATCGCGGGATAGGAAGCCGGCAAGATGACCCGTTGAAATACCTGGCGCTTGGTTCCGCCGAACGTGCGGACGACCTTGATCAGATTGGAATCCACCTCGTTAAAGCTATTGTATACGACGAGCGTGGTCACAATGACCGTAATGGATAGCGTTGTGACGACAATGGCGGTAAAGCCGGCGCCGAACATCACGATGAATATGGGACCCAGCGCCACTTTCGGCATGCTGTTGAACACGACCATATAAGGATCCAGCACTTTATTGAGAAACGGGGACCACCAGATCAATACGGCCATCAGCGTGCCAACGAGCGTGCCGAGCAGGAATCCAACAACCGTCTCCCCTACCGTGACCCCCAGGTGTCCCCATAACTCGCCGCTGATCATGTTATCCCATATGTTTGCGAAGATTTTGGTGGGGTAGCTGAACAGCAGCACGTCGATCCATTTGAATCTGCCCGCGGCTTCCCACCAGATAAAGAACAGCAGCAGCAGGCTGAGCTGAACGGTCAGTACCCGGTTTTGCATGCTTTTCTTTCGCTTCATATGAGTGGCATAGATATTCTGGAGCCAGCCCTTCGAAGAAGAAGCTGACGGCTCATCCCTTGATGTCATAGGCTTCACTCCTTCCCGATCGTTTGCATTTCGCCCCAGATTTCATGAAACAATTCATTGAACCCCGGCTCCTTGCGGGCAAAAAACGGCTGCGCCCGGCGGATGTTGTCGGGGATATCAAACAAACGGTGAACCCGCCCGGGATTACGGTTCAAGAGAATGACCCGGTCGCTCATCGCAATCGCTTCGGATAAATCATGAGTGACCAGGATGGCCGTCTTCCCCCGCTCCTTCAGGGTTTCCACGATCAAATCCTCAAGCTGCAGCTTCGTCTGGTAGTCCAGCGCGGAGAAAGGTTCATCCAGCAACAGCAGTCCCGGATCCGTAGCTAAGGTCCTGACGAGCGCTACCCGCTGCCTCATCCCGCCTGACAGCTGCGCCGGATACAGATTACCGCTCTCCCCGAGCCCCATTTCCCTGAGCAGATTCCCTACGACGCTTCGGCTTTGCGGATTCAGCCTCTCCGTCAATTCCAATCCGATCAAGGCGTTATCCATGATGGTCCGCCAAGGAAATAAATAGTCCTGCTGCAGCATGTACCCGACTTCCGGCGACGGTCCGTTTACCGGTTTGCCGTTTACGTAAGCAGCCCCTTTGGAGGGGGCAAGCAGGCCGGCAATGACCGACAAAATGGTCGTTTTCCCGCAACCGCTAGGCCCTACCAGACTGATGAACTCCCCCGGCTCCACCTTCAAATGAATTCCCTCCACAGCCAGAGAGGCTTCCCGATCGGTGACATATACATGAGCGATATCATTCAATTCAACTACCGGTACCATGGTGCTCTCTCCTTTCGTTCTATGGATCAGGAGTGCGTGATTATTTAGCTTGCTTTGCTTTTTCGGCAAAGCTGTTGTTGACGATAGCATCCGGCGCTACCCGTTCCTTCAGTTCCCCGGCCTGCTCCATCACGTCCAGCAGATTGTTCCACTCCGCCTCATCCACGATCGGATCGCCGGCATAACTGCCCTGCTCTTTGTAGCGCTTGACCGAGGACACCACGATGTCGCGGTCGCTGTCTTTAAAATAAGGCAGGATCGCATCCGCGATATCTTCGGGGCTGCTCGCATCCACCCATTGCTGTGCCTTGTACAGGGCGTTCGTAAACTTCTGCACCGTGGCATCGTTTTTGTCGATATAGCTTTGCTTTGTCATAAACACGGTGTACGGCAGATGCCCGCTTTCTACGCCAAAGGAAGCCACCACCTTGCCACGGCCTTCTTTTTCAAATATGGAGGCCTGCGGCTCAAAGAGCTGGACAAACTCACCCGTACCGGAAGCATACGCCGAAGCGATGTTCGCAAAATCGATGTTCTGAATCAGCTCCAGGTCCGCATGCGGATCGATTCCTTTTTTACGAAGCGTAAACTCGCCTGCCATCTGCGGCATTCCACCCTTACGCTGACCGAGGAATACTTTGCCCTTCAGGCTGTTCCAGTCAAAATCACCCGATCCATCCCTGGCCATCAGAAACGTGCCGTCCGTCTGCGTCACCTGCCCGAAATTGATGACCGGGTCTTCAGAGCCCTGTTGGTACACATAAATCGAAGTTTCCGAGCCGACAAGCGCCACGTCGATGGCTCCTGACAGCAGAGCCGTCATCGTTTTGTCTCCGCCCGGGGTCGTCTGCAGCTCAACATCCAGCCCCTCTTCTTTGAAAAATCCCTTCTCCAATGCGACATACTGCGGCGCATAGAAGATCGAACGCGTCACTTCGCCGATCTTGACTTTCGTGGCCGATCCGCCGCCCCCGCACCCGGCAAGCGCAGCTCCGCATACAAGAAGCAAGGATAAAGCCAGCCCCCACCATTTTTGACGCTTCATTCGATAACCCTCCATTCCCATAGACCCAATGTTTCTTTTCAGCATATGCAAGCGTCAGCCCAAAGGTTAAAAGCCTGGTTAGAGCATGCCGGCATATTTGGATAGGCCCACTTACGCAGGGAACGAATAAAAAGAACCCGGTTTCAAAACTCTTCCGAATAAAAAAAGCGCAGCCTCTCGGGCTGCGCTTCTCGCGATCATTACAGTTTGTAGATCTCTTTATATTTCTCTTCGAGATAATCGGCCAGATAATCCGGATTCAGTTCTTCACCGGTGACGCGTTCGATGATCTCGGACGGCTTCTCGCTCTTTCCGTATTTGTATACCTTGTCCGTCAGCCACTCCTTGATCGGAGCCAGGTTCCCGGCCTCGATGAGCTGGTCCAGATTCGGCAGCTCTTTGCGCATGGTGTGCAGCATCTGGGCCGCATACATGTTGCCAAGGGAGTACGAGGCGAAATACCCGAAATCCCCGCCGGACCAGTGAACGTCCTGAAGCACGCCCATCCCATCGTTCGGCGGCATAATGCCGAGGTATTCTTTATACTTCGCATTCCAGGTCTCCGGAAGATCCTTCACCGCCAAACCTTCGTTAAAGAGTTTCTTCTCGATCTCATAACGAATGATGATGTGCAGGTTATAAGTAAGCTCATCTGCCTCAATTCGAATCAGAGAGTTCTCCACCTTGTTCGCGGCCAGGTAGAAGTCCTCTACGTCCACGTCCTTCAACTGTTCTGGGAAGTGCTGCTGCAAATCCGCGAAATAGCGGCGCCAGAACGGACGGCTGCGGCCGATCATATTTTCCCACAGACGGGATTGGGATTCATGGATGCCCATGGAGGTACCGCCGGAAAGCGGTGTCCCCGCGAGTTCCTTGTCGATATTCTGCTCGTAAAGGGCATGGCCTCCCTCGTGCAGGGAGCTGAATACCGCACTAAGCACATCGTCCGGAAGGTACATGGTCGTAATGCGCACGTCTCCCGGGTTCAAGCCCGTGGCAAATGGATGCACGCTCTCGTCCAAGCGTCCCGCTTCAAAGTCATAACCCATCTGCTCCAGCAGGAACAAGCTAAATTTCTCCTGCTGTTCTTTCGGAAACAGCTGCTTCAAGAAGTCTGCTTTCGGCTTGAAGGGCGCTTCCTGGATCGCCTGGACCAGCGGTACCAGACGCGCTTTCAAGCGGTCAAAGATGGCATCCACCTTTTCCACCGTTAAATCCGGCTCATACATATCAAGGAGCGTATCGTATCTGGTGTTTTTCACGCCCCAATAATCAATAAACTCTTGCTTGAACGCAACGATCTTCGTTAAGTAAGGTTCGAAGCCTTCAAAATCGCTGTTCTTTTTCGCTTCCTCCCACTTCGTCTCCGATTGGGCGGCGAGAATGGAATATTCCTGGAAGCGCTCTGGCGGGATGGACTTGCTCTGGTCGTATACCTTGCGCACCTCTTCGATCATGCGGCGTTTGCGATCATCCAACTGCTCAGCTTGTTCCGGCTTGGCAAAGAAAGACAACAGCTCTCCCATCTCTTCCGATATTTGCAGTTTAAATGCCTCTGTGGAGAGAACCCCGATCGTTTCCGAGCGGATCTCGGTTCCTTTGCGCGGAGCGCCTGTCCGTAAATCCCAATGAAGTAGGCCAATAGCTTCGTAGTAACTCATGATTTTGCGAACCAATCGTTCAAATTGTTCCCATTGCTGTAAATGTTGTACTGCCATACAGGCACACCTTCTTTTTTTATGATAGGATTCTTGTTTACTCTATTGATGATACTTTTTACAAGGTATATAATCAACTTCCAGAAAGAATAAATAACAATCTACATATAAAGGAGTGTCAGGATGGCGTGAATATTCAACTCACCCCGCAAGCCGAGCTGAAGCTGAGGGACAAACTCGGGGATAAGCCGGGCGCAATCAGGCTGATCTATGACACGGAGGGATGCGGATGTGCCGTCAACGGCGTCCCAGGCCTGCGTATTGTAGATGAGCCGACGTCGGATGATCTTGCTGTCAAAACGGACAGCCCGGTAACGTTTATCGTGAACCGCAAGCAGGCAGTTTTCTTTGAAGAGAAGATGAAACTCGATGCCGATCCGGCCGCCTACGCCTTCCGTCTGGACAGCAGCGGACAGCATTATGGCACCAATATCCAGGTAGTGGATACCAGAGCGTGAGCAGCAGCATTCTAAATGAATACTAGATACAAAAGGAGAGAATAAATCGATGGAAAAACACCTTAACAGCATACTGGAACACAATCGCAGCTTTGTAGAGAATAAAGAATACGAATCCTATCTGACAGGGCGTTTTCCTGAGAAGAAACTCGTGATTATCACCTGTATGGATACGCGCTTGGTCGAGCTTCTGCCGAAAGCGATGAATTTCAAGAATGGCGATGTCAAAATCATCAAAAACGCAGGTGCAATCATTTCCCAGCCTTTCGGGAGCGTGATGCGGAGCGTCATGGTTGCGCTGTACGAGCTTCACGCGGAAGAAGTCATCGTTGTGGGCCACTATGAATGCGGCATGGCATCCCTGAACGCAGAGGATATGATCCAGCATATGAGAGACCGCGGCATTTCCGATGAGGTGCTGTCCACGCTGGAAAACTCCGGCATCCGGTTATCCAAATGGCTTCGCGGTTTCGATAACATTACGGACGGCGTAAAAAATACGGTCAACCTGATTAAAAACCACCCGCTCCTTCCTCCAAACGTACCCGTCCATGGCATGGTCATCGACCCCAATACCGGTGCGCTTGATCTCGTCGTGGAAGGATACGAGAACGAATAAATCAACCAAAGTCAAATGGAAGCACAAACGCGCACGCGTTTGTGCTTTTTTAGTCACAATTTTGCCAAAAGCAGAGAGAAAGCCCCCTCCCCCGGTTGTCAAACCATACAGTTTCAGTGTACACTTTTTAACAACCGGACCGATAGGCGGATTATCATTCCTGCCTTGGCGTCCACGATATGCGTTTCAAAGGGAGTTATGTCCATGAATACGTTGTCATACGGCTTGTTAGGATTACTAGCAAGAAGAGAATCATCAGGATACGATTTGATGCTTCGCATACAGCCTTTTTGGCAAGCCAAACACAGTCAAATCTATCCGCTGCTGTCCAGCATGGAGGAGAAACAGCTGTTGTCCTCGCACTGGGTTCAGCAAAGCGATAAACCGGACAAAAAAATTTATGCGATTACAGAAAAAGGCATGCAGAAGCTGCGTGAATGGATGTACCAACCGATTGCGCCTGCAGTCACCAAGGATGAGCTTTCTCTTCGGACCTTTTGCCTGTGGTTGACGGAGATCGGCATCGCCGTCGATATTTTCGAGGACCGCAGAATTGGGTATCTGGAGAAAAAGCGTTACTATGAGCAGATTTTAGCGGGGATTCCGGAGGACACCCGCGAGATCGGAAGCAAGGCGTTCAGCAATTATGTGCTCGCTACCAAAGGACTGATGATGGCTGAAACCGAGCTGAAATGGTGCGATTGGGTACTGGAATTACTGAGACAGCAGCAGCGCGCTACAGCCTCAAACCATGGCCGCACAAATTTTGAAACCTTATCGTGACTCGTCCGTATTACTCTTTATACTCTAAATTAATTGGGAGGTTCGACAGAACACAATGAAAAAAGTATTGACGATTCTAGTAGCGATTACACTGTTCTTTGTAGCGCTGACGCCTGATTCCGCAGATGCCAGAAGAGGTGGCGGAGGTTTCAAATCCGGAACCAAGTCATACAACAGCACTCCGAAAAAGAATGATACCAATAATGTGCAACAATCGAACAACCGATCCAATACCTCTGGAGCAGCAGGCAACACGGCAAACCGCGGATTCTTCAGCGGCGGCGGCTTGATGAAAGGTCTTATGATCGGTGGTCTGGCTGGCTTGCTCTTCGGCAGCATGTTCGCCGGCATGGGCTTCATGGGCGAAATCATGGGATTGCTCATTAACCTGATCGCAATCTGGGCTTTGATTATGATCGTTATGGCTGTTGTACGCGCCGTGAAGAATCGTCGTAAACAAAACGAGCCTCGCGACAACAACAATCACAATAACCGGTACTAATCCATGGTTCTAAGCATGGACGAAATCATCAATGCGGTCTGCCTTCACCAAGCGGAACGCAGAGGCGTCAAACCAACGGACGTATCGCTTGAGCTTAGCTGGGACGAAGATACGGGATATACGGCCGAAGTTTGGGTCAACGGAAGAACTCAGTATTTGATTGAGGCCAACCTCATCGAGGCCATTCTCCGCTACCTTCACTCCGAGTACAATATCCGCGCATACAGCGAGCAGGTAAGACTTGAGCTGGAAGATGAAATTATCGCCATTGTTCAGCAATAAGGCGATGAATTTAATAAAGCAGCCCTTCGCCATTGTGCGAGGGGCTGCTTTTTTGAATTGTCAACATGAAGAGCCGTTCGTACACCGCATGAAGCATCCGTCCAAGAAAAGCACTTCAACCATATCGGCGCCATTCCTCATACTGTCCACCGATCTGAAGAAAGGATTCATTGATCATGTCCTTCTTTTATAGGATCTCATCCTCGGTATAATTCAAGTGGGTGGTTACATTATCCGCTTTTCATTCCGAATGCCGCTTGCCAGGTTGATCCAGCAATTAAGATAACGAAGCAGATTAGTCCCTATGCAAGATTCGTTTGTACTCTCTCAAACTGTTTGGGATATGACCTGCGGCAAAAACGATACTGAACATAAACAACAGGATGGAATGCAATACCACCGAACCAGCCAGAAAATAAAGGACCGGACTTATCGCTAGTGGTACCGGAATCCCCATAACCGGCTTGAATAACAGCCCATAGTCCCTGTCGTTCAAAAAGTATCGGCACCATCCCCCATAGTATAGCAATAGCGATAGAATCATTACGATGAGCGAGATGATTTCGTACCCGTTCCGGAGCTGGACCGTAAAAAATAAAGGGACAATCATGGTCCCGATTCGCCCGATCCCTTCGGCCACCGAGAAGATCAAGCTTGGATTGGGCTGACCGGACATGTTATGCGGCGAGCGTCTAAAGAACAAGAGATTAGGAAGCAGAACCATAAAAGGCATGAAGAGGCTCGCTGGATGAAACAAAACCGTTTCCTCCTTTACTAGTGAAGCAGCGCTTCAGTTTGCTCGTCTATTCCCCCATTATACGATCCAATGAGAAACTACGCGGGGCTTCCCTTACCGCATTTCATCTACGCGAAATATCTGGTATTGCCTGCGGTATTCTCCCGCGTCGCTCCTTCTCATCCATTTATCCCTGCGGATCATGTACATTACTAAACAGATCCCGATTGATCAAACTATTTCATAGCTATTATGTTGTGAGGCATGAAGAATATAGCAACGCCCTGACCTATTGCATGTTTTATCAGAAAGACGATTTTTAATGATGGAGCCGTTCGTCCATTCTATATCGTGTGTCATTGACCTGCGCATTGAGATTGTCGATAATAGTAGAATAAGTTCACTATCTACAAGGGATTGGAGCTATGTAATGAAATATACTAATCTGGAAGAATGCATCATTGATTTGGAGCGACATGGGCATTTGGTTCGTATACAAGAAGAGGTCGATCCTCATTTGGAAATGGCAGCCATACATATGAAGGTTTATGAGGCAGGCGGCCCGGCACTCCTGTTTGAGAATGTAAAAGGTTCAAAGTTCCGTGCGGCATCCAACCTGTTCGGCACGATCGAGCGCAGCAAATTCATTTTTCGGGAAACCTTCCAATCTACGCAAGACGTTATCGCGCTGCGCAACGATCCGATGAAGGCGCTCAAAAATCCTTTTAAATATATCGGGACGGGACTGACAGCTAAATCTGCACTGCCGATCAAAAAAACAGGTGCCCTGCCACCCGGATTTCAGGAAATCCAAATTTCCGATCTGCCGCTCATTAAGCACTGGAAGGACGACGGCGGCGCTTTCGTCACGCTGCCCCAAGTGTATTCCGAAGACCCGGAGAAGCCGGGCGTCATGAATTCCAATCTAGGCATGTACCGGGTTCAGCTCACAGGCAATGAATATGAACTGAACAAGGAAGTCGGCATCCATTACCAAATCCACCGGGGTATCGGCATCCATCAAGCGAAGGCGAATAAGCTGGGTCAGCCGCTGAAAGTAAGCTGTTTTATCGGGGGGCCCCCTGCCCATACGATTTCAGCGGTGATGCCTCTGCCGGAAGGCATGAGCGAGCTTACCTTTGCCGGACTGCTGTCGGGACGACATTTCCGGTACAGCTATGTGGATGGTTACTGCATCAGCCACGATGCGGATTTTGTTATTACGGGGGAGATCCACCCCGGCGAAACCAAGCCCGAGGGACCTTTTGGCGATCATCTGGGTTATTACAGCCTGGTCCATCCGTTTCCCGTCATGCGAGTGCATAAAGTCTATGCCAAGCAGCAGGCCATCTATCCGTTTACGGTCGTCGGGAGACCGCCGCAGGAAGATACGTCCTTCGGGGAGCTGATTCATGAGCTGACCGGCGGGGCGATCCGGCAAGAAATTCCGGGGGTCAAGGAAGTCCATGCGGTTGATGCTGCCGGGGTACACCCCCTGCTCTTTGCCATCGGCAGCGAACGGTATACCCCATATCAACAAGTAAAGCAGCCGGCCGAGCTTCTCACCATCTCCAACCGGATACTGGGCACGGGCCAATTAAGTTTGGCCAAGTATTTATTCATTGCAGCTGAAGAGAAGCAGCCTTTAAGCACGCATCGCATCAAGGACTTCTTGACCTATATATTGGAACGCATCGATCTGCAACGGGACATCCATTTTCAGACCAATACCACGATCGATACGCTCGATTATTCCGGAACCGGACTCAACACCGGCAGCAAGGTCGTATTTGCGGCGGTCGGGGATAAAAAAAGGGATTTGTGCCAAGCAGTGCCTGAGGCGTTAATGGATCTTCCCGGATATGCGCCCGCAAAATGGATCATGCCTGGCATTATCGCCATCCAGGGCCCCCCCTTTACGAGTTATTCCGAAGTGGCGCAGGAAATGTCGAGCCTTAGCGATGCCATCCGGGAACGAGGTTCACTTCCTTCTTGCCCGATGATCATTCTGTGCGATGACAGTGAATTCATGAGCGCAACGCTCAACAATTTTCTCTGGGCAACCTTTACGCGCAGCAATCCTTCACACGACATTCACGGCGTGAACAGCCGCTATGAGCACAAGCATTGGGGCTGCGATACGGTCATAATCGATGCCCGGACGAAACCGCACCAAGCCCCTCCGTTAATACCGGACGCGGAGGTTGAACGCAGCATCCAGCGTTTGTTTGCGAACGGCGGCAGCTTAAGCCGCATTTCGCTGCGTTAAGAGTTATGAACCACGGTTGAGCCTGTATCAGGAAGTAAAGGGATAAAATTGTAAAGGGCTGGTCCAACGTCCATTTGACTTTGCGACCAGCCCTATATTTTTATAGCAACAACGCGAATTCCGTGCAATCCTCTTCTCTTTATCAATACATCTTATATATAATGAAATCTAATCCTTATTAGTCAATACGCTCATCCAGGGAGGGTAAACATGTTTCCAGAACTACAGACTCAACGATTATGGCTGCGTGAAATCCGTCTTCAGGATGCCGAGGCCATCTACAGCTGCTTCTCGCATGAGCAGGTGACCCGCTATTACGGTCAAGACACGTTGACCAGCCCCGAGCAAGCTCGTCGATTCATTGAGCTGTTCGCCAACAATTACGCAGAGCAGCGCGGGATTCGATGGGGTATCGAAAGAAAAGATAGGCAAGGCCTGATCGGGACGATCGGATATAACGCATGGTCCCCACGGCATAGAAGAGCAGAAATCGGATATGAGCTTCATCCCGACTTCTGGAGGCAAGGCTATGCCAGCGAAGCGGCCTCAGCCATCCTGGCATATGGATTTCAGGAGCTTGGCCTAACCCGCATCGGTGCCGTCGTTTTTATCGAGAACCAGGCTTCCCATGCACTGCTGGTCAAGCTCGGATTCGAAGCGGAAGGAACCCTGCGCCAGTATATCTATCAGAACGGCACGGCACACGATACGCGGGTGTATTCATTGTTGCAAGGCTAGCGGAGCTAAGCTTGCGCGCTTCCAAACCTTATTCACCAGAGGATTCCTTCGCATCCAGAAAAGGCTTGTTCACAAAATAATACATAAAGCCCATCAACAGAACGCCGCCGATCAAATTGCCGAACGTTACCGGAATCAGATTATGCAATACGCCATCAAACGAAATCGTGCCCGGATGATTCAGCACGAGCGCTATGGCAAAGGTGCACATGTTCGCAACACTGTGCTCGTATCCGGAGATGAAAAAGCAGAACACAAACAGCATCATGGCAAACATTTTGGCTCCGTCGCCCTTCAGGGACATGGGAATGAAAAAGGCAAGGCATACGAGCCAGTTGCACAGAATCGCTCTAAAAAAAAGCTGCATCGTCGGGGTGGTCATTTTGTGTTCCACCACATTGAGCAGAAATCCGTTCACGGAGGAATCGGTGAATAATCCCGTTAAGAAAATCAACAGCGCAAACGTGCAGGCACCCAGGATGTTTCCGGCATAACTGAAAATCCATAGCTTGACTACTTCCAGCCACTTTAATTTCTTGCGGAGAGCGGCATACGTGTAATAAAACGTATTCCCTGTAAACAAATCCCCTCCCCCGTACGCGATCAGGATAATCGCCGCACCAAACGTAAGAGCAGCCATCGGATAAGTCAGCGGGGAATGCTCCAGATAAAAAAAGTTCCCCGTCTTAAAAGCGACAATGACGCCAAAGCCGATAAACATGCTGGCGAGCATGGAGCGGGCGATGTAGCGCAGCTGGCTTTGTTTAAAAATTTTGTGTTTTTTGAGAGCAAGCTGCTCCACCTTGAGTAAGGATTCGGTTTCCATAATTCCTCCTGAAAAAGTCGGTTCTATATAGATTACACGATTTTTCCAAAAAATCATATCACCCCTGTACTATTACCCATTTTCCGAATAAAGCTCAGGTCATGGACGGATTCATCAATGTTCGTCCGATTAGCGTATCCGATTCATCGTTCAAACCAATAGAATCATGCAAGGCGTATTATTTCCAGGTATCAAATCTGCAATGTCATCTTCATAGAATCGTAACCCATTGCCCTTAAGCATCAACTATCATGGGAAGATAAGTCAGGATCCGTTGTTTGATACACAGCACATGTGGTAAGTAGTTGTTACAAAGGAGAGGATGCAACATGAACTTGAAACAACCAGCTAAAAAAGCAATCGTCACCTTGACTATGGCGGGCGTCGTCGGCCTTAGTGCATTCGGAGCCAATCATGCTGTTTTGCCGCTGCAGCAGGCTGAAGCCGCCACGGCGGCAAGCGCCGAGGATTATGCTGCCGAGCACGCGCTCAAGACGCTCAACAGCTTTTATAAACCTGCATTGAAGGGACAATTCCCCGGTGCGGTCAGCGGATTAACGATCGGTAAAAGCACGAAGCAGGACGTGTACAAGGCCATTGGCGAGCCTCCCGTGCCCGGCAAGGATGCCGATGCCTTCGACGTATACGGGGCAAACATGGGGAATCCGGGCTACGCCTTCTCCTACAAGCTGAATAAAATTCGCGAAATGCGTTATTTTGGCACCAATGTGGAACGACAGACGAACATCGGCGGCATCACCATGAAAATGCTGAAGAAAAATTGGTTTGCTCCGGATGCAACCACCACATTCAAGAACGGAAAAACGAAGCAAACCAAGCTGACTTACCATCGTGGAGCATATAAGCTGGAGTTTATCTTCAACAGCAGCACGGACCTGGATCATATTAATTTGCTGAAAAAATAAAGTTGAATAAATTCATTTTATTTTTCTTGTATTACGGTTCGCCACATTAAGAAAAACCCCGGTCTCTTGAAGAGATCGGGGTTTTTGGCTTACATCAAATACTGTGTTAACACGTCTTCCATCCATGCCTGACTTTGCTCCAGCCGCTTCAATCCGGCTGCCAGCATATCGATCTGCTCCTGCAGCACATGGGACTCATCGGTCCCTTCCCGATAGCGGCTCAAAAAATGCAAGAAAACGTCAACCAAACGTAAGCGCAGCAGTAACGGTACGGCAGCAATCTCCTCTTCGGTCAGCCGTACGCGGCTGGCAAAGCCTTCGCAGAACTGCCGGATAGCGTCCTTCTCCTCCGCCATTCCCAAAAATCCCGAAATGACGACCGCCGGTTCCATCGCCCTGACATCCTTTGTGCAAAACTCGAAGTCAAGCAAAGCGATGACCTTGCCCGATTGTTCCGAATCTACGAGCAGGTTCGAAAAGTTCAGGTCCCCGTGGACCAGCTGCTGCGGCAGATTTTTCAGGGATTCCAGCCTGCCGGATATCTCGGTATACGCTTCTTGAAGGATTTGCAGCGCGTTTCCTTGTTCCTGGAACTCGACGGGCGGTTGCTTGCAGAAATCCTGAATGAATGCCCTGCTGCATGAAGGATACGATTGAAGCAGCTCGTAATAGGGCGGATACACCGGCTCCATTCCAATCGAACAATCCGCAAGTGCACGTACCAGTTCTCCCGTTTTTTCCCCGAAGGAATAAGTCGCTCGAATGCCTTCTTCATGCGTACTCGCGCCTTCAATATATGCGAAAAGGCAAGCGTATCGATCACTTCCGTCCTGAACCCGAACCATCTTATCGCCAGACGCTGATGGAACAGGCGTTGGGACTTTAAAGCTAAGGGGTGCCCGCTGGAGCGAGTCCAAAACCGCAAACTCGAATTCGATCCTTGCCTTGTCACGATGCGTATTGTAAATGCGCATGACTGAACGCCGATGCGGGTTATGAATAAAAAGGGTCGTATTGTTCCAGCCCGTAGGGCCGTTTACCGTATCTCCGTACCACTCGGGCCAATACGTTTGCAGAAGCTGCTCAATCATGATCCACCATCCCTCACCACCCGGAAACCGCAGTTGCCCGTCGAGCTGTCGGGTGTATTCCCGCTCCGCGCCGCGACTCGATACCGGTTGCAGTAGGATCTGTGGCACAGGTACGAGCCCCCGCGCATCGACCT
>Ga0209784_100254_pt1 | contig 33409 bp, 34 predicted proteins | sample AraplaCvi_mLB_r2_2_FD_184284 | JGI IMG/M metagenome (GOLD analysis project Ga0209784, IMG submission 184284) | Arabidopsis root microbial communities from North Carolina, USA - plate scrape CL_Cvi_mLB_r2 (SPAdes) (version 2) | ecosystem: Host-associated > Plants > Roots > Endosphere | place: USA...
CCGCTTTAGCGGTTCGTGTGGAAACGGAGTGCGGTTGGCAGACCTTTCAGAATGTCTTTAGACATGGGCCAGTACCCCAGCGTTTCACGCGCAGAGCAAACCACCAGTTATACTGGTGGTTCTGATTCCGATAAATCAGCATAATGTACCGATAAAACTAAAAAACATTCCGATAAAACTAAAAAACATTCCGATAAATCTAGGAATGTTTTTAGTCTGGCAGATTTTTATGGATGAATAAAAACTCCAGTACCGATTGGAACGATGCTGGCGAGCTCTTCGACATCCTTATTATGCATGCGGATACAGCCACGTGAAACGGCATGACCGATTGAGCTAGGATTATTAGTTCCGTGAATTCCGTAATGTTCTTTAGATAAACTCATCCACATTGTCCCAAACGGACCACCAGGATTTGGATCCTTATTAATGATTATAAAATGGCCAGTAGGTGTATCATGTAACATCCTACCGACTGCTATAGGGTATTGCTTTTGAAGAACATTATCCTTATATAACCGTAGCCATCGATTTTCAGTAGAAATATCTATTCGATAAGGGATAGTATTTGGATTAGGAAATCCAGGTATAACAATTTGTTGTCCTATATAAAGTACATTCGGATCTAGCCCTGGGTTAGCAGCCATTATGGACGCTAATGGCGTACGATAATTTCTCGCTATTTGGGACAAGGTTTCGCCTGCTCTAACTGTATGGATCAAAATCATCACCTCCTATAAAGTGGTTGCTTTAATACAGGTTATGCCGAAGAAATAGAAAATACCTTTATATTTTTATAAGGATAGCAACTACAGTTAGTTGGACATGATAAGCAGTAACAAACCATATCCAGTAATCGAGGAGATTTAGATGAAAGAATTTAAAATTACTTATTTTTTTGATGAACTGCATTATGTAAGGAGATTTATCCATATAGAATCACAGGAAAAGGCAGAGGCATTAGTTCGCAGTGAACGAGATCAATATATATCCTTTACAGACAGTAGAGGGATGTATCATGAGCTGCATACAAGACATGTTCGGGTCATTCAAATCTCTGAATATCATCGCATCGATAAAAGCTCGAAAACGCAAGACACATAATTTGTCCAACACTGCACATGCTATAAGTAAAGGAGTGAGTAATGATGGACATAGAAAAAAACATACCACATGAAAAAAAGATGTTTATGAACTTATCGAGTAAGGATAAGCCAGACATGGTAGATTCTGATAATATAAGTCTTTTCGATTTACACGAAGATATGCAAACGGTTGATCCTATACCGGTTAGAGAGCTCAATAAAAGAGTAGAACGAGAAGGCGATGAATTAATTGAATTGCAGCCGGATGAATTATAGAAGGTAGGGATTTGTATGGCTGATCATAATGAAGCTCAGTTTACTTCTGCTGGAACAAATATTAATGAAGTAAAAAGAAAGAATGCAGAAGGTGGATTATCTTATAATGAAGTGAAAAAGCTGCTAGCCCAAAGAGGTGGGACTGGTACGGAAATATATAGTGATACAGATGTCGAAGAAGTAAAGCAACAGATTCATGGGAAAAAGCAATAAGCTAATTGGGGAGGAGTATGAAAAAGTACTCCTCTATTTTTATTTTGTAAGGATGAAAAAATCACTGATAAAAACTTCACTTTATTTTACAATGAAAAGTAAATGTATGGAGGTGTCCGAATGGAGGAAAAACGTTGCCCGTTATGTGGACAAGATAATCATTGTGGAGTAGTAAATGGGCAAAAGGATTGCTGGTGTATGACAAAGAGTTTCCCTAAAGAAATCCTAGAAGCAGTACCTAAAGAGCAATGTATTTGTCAAAAGTGCCTGGATACATACAAAAAAGATTAAACATATCCACGATTTTATTAGTTCTATCCACGATTCTGTTGGTTCTTCGTACAAGCAATTATGCCTCGCCTCGACATAATTGCGCTGCCGCTTCGCTTTCGCGCAGAAAAACAATGCCGCTGCCGCTTTGCTATCGCGCAGGTAAACAATGCCGCTGTCACTACAGAAAACACTCGCAGAAAGAAGTTAAAAATATTTTAATGCTGTTACAAAACAATAGAGATCAGTTGGTACAATTGTCTACCGCACAACAACCTATCGGACATATATTACTCTGAAAGGAGTGTGTCTAATGACTAAAACAGTTTTACTCAGTAATGTAACAAAGGTTTATTTAGAGGAAAACCAAAGGATCCTCGATAAAATGATGCAGGGCATGACCTATGTGACAATTACATGTAGTATTTCAGATAATTTTATTAAGCAAATATTACCGCATCAAGTAGCTGCTATTAGATTGTCGGAAAATGTTTTGCGATACACGACAAATATACTTGTACAAAATCTCGCGTTAGAAATAATAGCAACAAGTACGGAGACTGTTGAATGCCTCGAAGCGATACAAAATAGATGCTGTATCGTCCAAAATTCGGAATGTGAATTGTACGATTATATGTGTGCTTTTAAAGAAATTACTGCGGCTATGTTCCAAGCAATGAGTTTACCGCCAGTTTCCAATAATATTAATATAAACTTCCTGCGAGCAATGATTGTTCACCATCAGGCGGGCGTTCGACTAGCACAAAATGTTTTAAGGTTCTGTATTTGCCAAGAATTAATACCAATCCTTCGAAATATGATTCAAACTATGTGCGATCGTATTTGCGAAATGGAAAAATTACTAGATGCTTTAAAGGATTGCGAGAATTGCTAGTTTGAACGGAACATTTACAAAGTGAAAAAACGCTAGAGTCGAAGGATTTTAGCGTTTTTTTATGACTACGATGTATTTTTAGTAAAACTCAAACGCTTGATGAAAAATAATCAAGCATTCTCAACAGAAGGTGCGCGCATAAATGTTACTGTTCGTTTGTTACTATCGTAAAGACACCACTCTCGATGATCAACAACCGATCCAACATTGATACCGTATTGCTTTTCTTGTAATGCGATTGGTTGGCCATAGCGAATACGAATAGGTAGCTTTTTATTGCGATGATAAAGGCCTGATTCATGACTATGCCCGAAGAAAAGAAGCGATTTTGTAAATGGCGGAAATGTTGGTTGCCAAGTAACACTCCATTGAAATTGATGTCCATGCATAAGTGTTGCACCATCAATCTCCATAGTTTCAGGTAACTGTGTAAATCGTTCAATGCCAGTTACACGTGTAATACGCTCTTCCTGATTGCCACGAATAGAGGGGAATGTTAGTAAATTTTCAAAATCATTTTCTACTATTGCAGCTTTTTGTAGCGGTATACCCGACATTGTTTGAGCCTTTTTCTTACTTACAGTACATTCGTATAAATCACCTAATCCCAATACCTTTGCATCTTCCGCAGTTTGCTGAATATGGGCTAGAACCGCCTTAGTATCTTCTATATTAGAATGTAAATCTCCTAAAAGTGCGTACAGCATTTTAAATCATGCCTTTCATTAATTATGCCTCGGCATAATTGTGTGACATCTGCCGGGCTTTAACTTCTTTCAGCAAATGTGTGGACACCTACTGACAAGTAATCTCTCGAAGCTACACTTTCGCTCAAAAGACACTTGTTGAAAGAAGTTAATCATTATACAAATATCATACACCTAACAGAAATTGATAGAAAAGTAAAATGTATAAATATATTTAGTTACATATGGATTAAATATTGGTTCATCACCATAACGTTGAGTTGATTTCCCGTTCTAAGCTATATGCTTTTCCTAGAATGTCCGATGAGCCGCTTAGGGCAATAGCTATTGGTCACAAAGGCGTTATCATAGGACGCGATGTATTTAGCCTGCATTCCCCTATTGCTAATCTCAAAGAGTCATTTGTCTCCCTCGATTCAACTTTTCCGCATTTAACAAAATGAGCCTAATAAGTGTAGAAAAATTGCCAACAATTTCATAGATTGATAAAATATAATTGTAATTTTCTGAATCTTCAAGATAATCCTGCGTGTTATGAAGGACATGAATATTAATAATCTGGGGGGCTTATGATGACGATGTTAATGACAGATATGCTACAAAAATATGCTATGCAGCAACCAAATGGGATTGCAACAGTTTACGATGGGACAAAGCTATCCTATAGTGAGTTTTATAAAAGTGCCGAAACATTCGCTGCATACTTACAAGAGCAAGGTTTTAAAAAAGATGATGTAATTGCATTATATACGCTCAACTCAGATTTATTTTTAATCGCTTATATCGGTGTTCAGTTAGCAGGCTATGTTGTCATGCCCATTAATACAAAACTAGCAGCTCCAGAGGTCGAATTTATTTTTAATCATTCAGAAGCTAAAGGACTTATTTATGATGAAAGGTTAGAGGATGTACTTGCAACTATCGGCTATCCGTTTCAACATATTGTAGGGCTCGATGTAATGAAAGACGTCATTACAAACTATCCCGGTCAAAGAAAAGCTATCAAATTGGAGCCTCATGATACGAGTGTTGTTATGTATACTTCTGGGACGACGGGTAAACCGAAAGGAGTAATGCTAACTCATCAAAATATTGTATCAACTGCGGACATATGGTCGTCCTCAATGGATATGACCAATGAGGATAGAATGTTTATTTGTACGCCTTTATTTCATTGTGCAGGTCTTCATGTATTTGCGATGCCGATGTTTTATAAAGGCGGTACTATAGTTATAGAAGAGGCTTTTTCTTCGACTAACACATTAGAACAGTTAGTTGTTACAGATTCAACAATTTTCTTTGGTGTTCCGTCCATGTATACAATTATTTTAAATACACCCAACTTTAAGGAACAAACATTTAAAAATTTACGTTTATTATGTTACGGAGCGGCACCGATGCCTTATGAGCTTGTTAAGCAAGTGAAGGAGGCATTTCCTAATGTGAAAGTACAAAACCTGTACGGACAAACTGAAAATACCCCTGCCACCACTTCTCTTTTAGACGCCGATGCATTGACAAAGATTGGATCAGTGGGAAAACCATTAGCCCAAACGGACGTCCGTGTTGTTGATAGCTTTGGTGAAACGGTGCCAGCGGGTGAGGTAGGAGAAATTTGTGTCAAAGGACCACAAGTTATGAAAGGTTATTTACGTAATCCTGAAGAAACAGCTAGAGCTATTAAAGATGGTTGGCTCTATTCAGGAGATTTAGGGCGTTTTGATGAAGATGGTTATCTCTATATTGTTGATCGTAAAAAAGATATGATCATTCGAGGTGGCGAAAATATTTATCCTATCGAGGTTGAAGAGGTTTTATATCAACTGCCAGAAATTTTAGAGGCTGCCGTTGTCGGTTTTCCACATGAAGTATATGGCAAAGTTCCGAAAGCGTTTGTCGTATTGAAGGAAGGTAAGTCTTCTGATGAAGAGGCGATATTGGCGTATTGTCGGACTCAGCTCGCGAAGTATAAAGTGCCACATGAAATTGAATTTTTAACTGAATTACCACGTAATGCTTCTGGGAAAGTTTTGAAGCATACATTACGACCAAGAGTAAGTACGCCATAACGTGTAAAACAGTTTGATAAAATATGAAAATAACAAACGAAGTAATACCTTAATCAGACGCACAATATAGAGATGCTTTTGTGAAGAGGAAATAGGTTAGGCCTGGTGCGCAATTGTGTTCAAGGCTTTAGGTCAACAGATGTTTATGGCACAAAGCGTAGTGCTATCGTAGCGGCGGCTGCATGAAATTGGTTACTCATTCGTTGTTGTTGTTGCTGTCGCTTTGCATTCGCACAGATAAATTACCACAGGACGTGACGTTCTTAGATTGTTTGGACAACCGCTAATAGAAGTTAAAAATAGGAACGTCTATGAAATTAGCGTATAATAGAGTCTGCGACAAATTGAAATAATAGAATTGAAGTAATTGTCTTCAAACAAGATAGGAGCGGAATTTGTCTTGTGGACGGGGGATAAACGCCTTTTACTAATAGGTTTAATGATAATCATGCTGCTACTTTCGGGTTGCCATTCGTTTTCGCAGCAGGAAAGACAAAACAAAGGATTAACGGTGTTAACGGTAGAGTTTAATAGTGGTGCACCCATACCTAACCTTTATATAACTGCTACAGATGTAGAGTCAGGTGAGGTAGTAGAGGATGCGGTTGGCTCTGAAGAGGGTGAAGCACTATTTTCGAAGCTAATAGCGGGGCGGAAATATGCTATAGCTGCAACTACGCTTGAAAATAGTACGAAAAATGATGGCTATACGACAATTGAAAATTTAACATATGATGCGACAAAGCCGTATTATCGATTGGAGACACATTTTTCAAGGGACGAGCAAGAGCTGGATGTACCAGTTGTTATGCAAAAACCTGAACTACCACATGGCTGTGAAATAACATCATTAACGGCTGTATTAAATTATTATGGGCTAGACGTTACGAAGCTGGAAATGGCTGATAACTATTTACCAAAGCAAAAAATTAGAACTATAGACGGACAACGATTTGGTCCAAATCCCACACAGGCTTTTGCAGGGAATCCTCGTGATAAAGCACATGGTATGTATGTCTTTGCAGCTCCGATTGTCAAAGCCGCAGAGGCAGTAATAGCAGATAAACAGGCAAACTTACAGGTGACAAATAAGAGTGGTGCCTCGCAGGACGAAATTTTACAGCTTGTTCGGGAGGGAGTCCCTGTTGTAACTTGGGTTACATTAGATTTATCAGAGCCCCAAAGAAAGCTAGCTAAGGGCTGGATCTATGAAGGTGAAAAAGTGCCGCATGCCGCGTATATGAACTTGCATGCTGTTGTTTTAACTGGGCATTTAGGTGATAAAGTAGTTGTTATGGACCCATTAAAAGGCTTTGTCACTTATAATGTGGATCAGTTTTTTAAAAGCTATAAAGAGTTAGGTGAACAAGCTGTAGCCGTTCATAAATGATTCAAAGAAGAGTTATAAGGCGTACAAGGAAAGTATGTTACACTTGTAAAAAAGGCTTGTTACTGGGATGCCCCCACGTTAAGTGAGAGCCTAATAAAAGCTAAAGTGAGTTGAGTAGAATGGCCATTGAGCACGCTTTTTTACCGGTTTTATTAGGAGATGAAATGAATGCTTACGGCATGGCAAGAGCATTTTACGAGTCCTATGGCGTTAAACCACTTGCATTAAATCATACAAATATGGAGAAAATACAGCAGAGTGATTTATTAATATTTCGTGAAGTTCCAAGACTCCATATTGAAGAACGTTTTGTCATTGCGTTAAAGGCAATTGCAGAGGAATTTGCAGGTAAAAAATTGCTGTTATTAGCCTGCGATGAATTTTACGTAAAAAAAATCGTACAACATAAAGCGGAGCTAGCAGAGTATTTTGTAATCCCTTATGTGGATGCAAATCTTGCTAACGAGCTATTAACGCGTGAGAGCATGTATGAACTTTGTGCGAAGTTCGGCTTTCACTATCCGGCAATGCATGTTTGCACCGTCAATGATTACGAGGAGTTTGTAATCCCTTTTGAATATCCAGTGGTCATTAAACCTTTGAATATGACAAAGTATGCTACATGTATTTTTCCGGGCAAGAAAAAAGTGTATATTGCCAAAGATAACGACGAAAAGGATGCTATTTTCCATGCCATTTATAAGGAATCGGCATACCGAGATGATTTAATGGTACAGCAATATATTCCTGGCGAAGATGCTCATATGTACGTCGTAAATGCTTATGTTGGGCAAGATAGTAAGGTACAGCTATTATCTGTAGGTAACCCAATTTTAGAGGAGCATTCCCCAGAGGGGATAGGTCGCTATGTAGCCATCATGACAGCATACGATAAAGACTTAATGGACCGCGTAAAATTGTTTCTAGAGGAAATACAATTCCAAGGCTTTGCCACGTTTGATATGAAGTACGATGAACGTGACGGTCAATATAAGTTATTAAGTATTGAATTACATAATGAACTTTCAAATTATTATGTGACAGCAAGTGGCTATAATTTAATGCAATATGTTGCGGATGATTTTATCCGCGGAAGTAAAAAGCAGCTAACTTATGTTCAGAACAAGCATCTTTGGACAATTGTGCCAAATGGTGTCCTCTTTAAATATGTACAAAATGAACAGCTTGTAATTGAAGCGAAAAGTCTTATTCGCCAAGGGATGGCTACGGATTCCATCTTTAATTATAAGGATATGAATGCGAAGCGTTGGTTAAATATAACGCTAGATAATTTAAGCTTTTATCGCCAATATAAGAAATATTTTAACAATAAAGGTCTGTCGAACTAATGAAAAAACAAACTTTAGGTATAATTGGTGGCGTTGGTCCACTAGCAACGATGTTTATCGGTGAAATGATTGTAAGACGTACGAAGGCAACGAAAGATCAGGAGCATTTACATACAATCATTGATAATGATACGAATATTCCTGATCGTACAGCCTTTATTTTAGATAGTACAAAGGAAAATCCCGTACCAGTGATAGTCGCAGATGCTAAAAAGCTTGCTTCTGTTGGAGCAAATGTGATTGCTATTCCATGTAATACGGCACATACCTTTTATGATGAGATAGTTGAAGGTTCTCCAGTTCCCGTCTTACATATGATAAGGGAAACAGCAAAGCGCGCTTCTGACTTAGGGGCAGAGCGTGTAGGGATTTTAGCGACAACGGGTACATTAACCTCACGCATGTATCAAGATGCGTTAGAGGAATTTGGTATAACACCTGTTGTTCCAGATGATGTGATGAAAGAGAAAGTCATGTCTATTATTTACGATTATGTAAAGGCTGGAAAAGATGTCTCTTGGGAGGATTGGCAGCCGATAGAAGAAGCAATGCTTGCCCTTAACTGTGATCGTATTGTATTAGGATGTACTGAATTATCCATCGTCAATCGAGATTTAAAACTAAGTGACAAATATATCGACTCATTAATCGTTTTAGCAGAACGTGCTATATTAGCATGTGGCTATGAAATTGTAGATTAACAAGCGTATTAACCAAATAAAATCTGCACGCTTTTCGCAGGTAAGTTGTAAACCTTCAAAAAATCTCAAGTATATAAAGTGCTTGAAGGCTGGCAAACCCCGTGATGAGTCGTGCAGATTTTTTTATCTGTAGGGAGATTAAGAATGCCCCATTTTTGAAACGATTATATAAAGGTTTACGTACATATGAAGTAGGAAAATGATTAGTGTGTTAAACTAGTGTCAAGCAGATAGAAGGTGGGAAATTACATGTCAGTAATAAATTTATTAAATGAAGATTTACAAGCAAAATGGAAATTTGAAGAGCCGATGAAAATTCAAGAGGAAATGATTCCAGCAATGCTTGAGGGCAAAGATATTGTAGCCGAGTCACCGACAGGGTCGGGGAAGACTTTAGCTTATGTACTTCCTTTATTAAATAAAGTAAACGGTTCAAAAAAACAAACACAAGGACTTATCGTAGCGCCATCACAGGAGCTAGCAATGCAAATTGTAGAGGTTATCCGTGAATGGACAGCAGGTTCTGATATTACGGTTCAACAACTAATTGGTGGTGCGAACTCTGCACGTCAAATAGAAAAGTTAAAGAAAAAACCGACGATCGTTGTAGGTACACCTGGCCGATTAAATGAATTAGCGCGTGCTGGAAAACTAAAGTTAAAAGAAATTGAAACAGTTATTTTAGACGAGTGCGATCAGTTACTAAGTCGTGAATATCGTGTTGTCGTAAAATCCTTTATCGAAGGGTCAGCATATGGGCGACAAATAGTTGTTGTTTCAGCAACAATTACGGAGGAAATTGAATTAGTGGCTAGTCGTATGATGTTTGAGCCAGTACGCTTTAAAATTAAACCTGAGGATATGTTAAAGGTTGGTAAAGTTGTACACTCTTTCGTGAAAGTAGAGGAACGAGATAAAACTGATTTCCTACGTCGACTTTCACATACAGAAGGATTACGTGCACTTGCTTTCGTCAACAATATCGATCAATTGCTAATGAAAGAAACGAAATTACAATATCGTTCGGCACCGATTGTGACATTACATTCTGACATGAAGAAGGAAGAACGTAAAAAGGCGTTAGATGCATTCCGTAAAGGTGACGCGCGTATTTTAATCGCTACAGATATTGCTGCACGCGGTTTAGATATTGAAGGTTTAACACATGTTATTCATGTTGATGTACCGAGAACAATTGAGCAGTATTTGCATCGTTCTGGACGTACAGGTCGTGCTGGAGCAGATGGTGAAGTATTAACATTATTATCTTATCGTGATGAGAAAACGTACAAAAAATGGACAAGAGAAATTTCTGCGAAACCTGTACAGAAAATATGGCATGAAGGCAAGCTAGTGGAGGGTAATTCAAAAACAATTGGACAGAAGCGAGGTAAATAATATGACGTTTGAAGAAAAATTACAAGCATATGCAGAACTTGCGGTAAAAGTCGGTGTCAATGTTCAACCTGGGCAATACTTATTAGTTAATACTTCCGTGGAAGCATTAGATTTCGCCCGTTTAGTCGTAAAAGAGGCTTATAAAGCTGGTGCAGGACGTGTTCATGTTAATTTTTCAGATGATGAAATGGATCGTGCTTACTTTGAGCATGCTTCAGAAGAAGAATTTAATCGTTTCCCTGAATGGGTAGTTAAAATGCGTGATGAGGTAATCGAACGTAAAGGGGCATTCTTATTGATTGATGCTGCAGACCCTGATAAATTAGCAGGTATTTCAGCAGATCGCCTAGCTACTCATCAAAAGGTATCGGGAGCTGCTCTTAAAAATTATCGTAACGCCGTAATGAAGGATTTAATAGCTTGGTCGATCGTTGCTGTCCCTTCACCAAAGTGGGCATCGAAGGTATTCCCAAACTTAGCGGCTAAGGAACAAGTACCAGCATTATGGGAAGCCATTTTTAAAACTGTTCGTATCGGTGAAGGCAATGCTGTGGAAAAATGGCGTGAACATGTAACAAATTTAGAATCTCGCGCGGCCCTACTGAACAATAAAAAATATGCGAAGCTTCACTATACAGCACCAGGTACTGACTTAACAATTGCCTTAGCGCCACAGCATAAATGGCTTACTGGAGGTAGTAAAACGCCGGATGATACTATCTTTATTGCTAATATGCCGACAGAAGAGGTTTATACGTTACCAATGAAACAAGGTGTTAATGGCTATGTCAGCAATACGAAACCATTAGTTTATCAAGGGAATATTATCGATGGCTTTAAACTTACATTTGAAGAAGGAAAAATTGTTAAGGCTGAAGCACAGGAAGGCCATGATTTATTACAAGAGCTTATGAATGTAGATGAAGGCTCTTGCTATTTAGGTGAGGTAGCACTTGTACCGCATGAATCACCAATTTCAGCATCGGAGATTTTATATTTTAATACATTGTTTGACGAAAATGCATCGAACCATTTAGCGATTGGCGAAGCTTATCCAACTTGCTTAGAAGGTGGAAGAGATTTAGAAAAAGGACAGCTTGAAGCGTTAGGTGCCAATATTTCAGTGACACATGAGGACTTTATGATTGGTAGCGGTGAGATGGACATAGACGGTATTTTACCAGATGGAACTGTAGAGCCAATTTTCCGCAAAGGTAGCTGGGCATTTTAAGTTCTTCATTTGAAGAAAGGAGCTGAGCAGATGAAACGATTACTAAGCATAATTGGTGCAGCTATACTCATAATGGCATTAGGTGTTTCATCTGCTTTTGCTCAGACTGAAAACTACCTATCAATTGGAGATTCCTTGGCGGCTGGTCAAACGCCTTACCAACAAATTGATACAGGCTACAGTGATTTAATCGCCATGAAATTAGGAATGTCTGGGCAATTGAGCTTCTATACAAAGGAGCTCGCTTTCCCAGGCTATACAACAACTGATGTCTTGAAACGAGTACAATCAGAGGAAGCAAGTGACTTACTAGCTAATGCAACACTTATTACTGTTTCGGCAGGTGCCAACGATTTACTGCGTCTAGTGCAGGTCAATCCAACAGCAGGTACATTAGCCTTTACGCAGCTGCAAACGGATTATGCGTTAAACATTGCCAGAAAAAATATGGCGGAGATTTTGGAAGAGTTGAAAGTGCGAGCACCTAAGGCAAAGGTCTATGTAATGGGCTATTATTTTGCTTATCCAAACGCTCATGCTACGCAAAAAGAAGGCACAAATGCACAGCTTGTAAAGCTAAATAAGATTTTACAGCAACAGGCAGAGCATGCTGGAGCAGTTTATGTAGACGTCTATAATGCTTTTGGGATAAACGCTTCAAAGTTTTTACCCAATATCTCTGACGTCCATCCAAATTTTGAAGGCTATCGCCAAATGGCAAATGCTTTTTTACATGAATATAGCGGAAATAAAGCACTAGCCATTGCTTCAAGAGAACTGCCAAAGCCGAACCCTATGTCATTTGAGCACATTTTAGAACAACAAAAGAAGGTAAAGCAGAAACAAGAAGCAAAAGAAGTAGCAAAAAAGCCAACTCCAACTGCACGCGTCATTCAGGGCTTTATAGGATACGCTGCTTTTATGGAGAAGGTAAGAGCAACACGTTTTAATCATAACTATTTGTAACAGGGCATCGACAGTGATGCTCTTTTTTATGTTAAATATTTATAAAATTATAAGTGACGGAAAGAACTGTCGGAGTGACGGAAAGAATCCCAAAAGTGACGGAAAGAACTGAAGCGACGGAAAGAATTGTCGGAGCGACGGAAAGAATAGTCGGAGTGACGGAAAGAACTGAAGCGACGGAAAGAACTGTCGTAGTGACGGAAAGAATCCCAAAAGTGACGGAAAGAATCGCCGAATCGACGGAAGGAACCCTCAGGGCGACGGATAACCAGCTCCCTTAGTTCCCCACGTTATGATGAGGAACCTTTATCAAACTAATAAAAGGAAAAACAATCAATCCATCAGCCGTGATAAAATAAAAAAACAGGAGGCGCAAAGAATGAAAATATTTCATACAGCAGATTGGCATTTAGGAAAGCTTGTACAAGGCGTCTATATGACGGAGGATCAACATTATATTTTACGGCAATTTATGCTAGCCATTGATGAGGAAAAACCGGATGTTATCGTTATAGCAGGTGATTTATATGACCGTTCGATGCCTCCTATTGAGGCAGTGAATTTACTAAATGATATTTTGGCGGAAATTGTACTTGATAAAAAAATCCCTGTGATAGCGGTTGCGGGGAACCATGATAGTGCAGGTCGATTGAACTTTGGCAGTAGTTTAATGAGTGATAGTGGATTACATATTAAAGGCCAATTTACGAAAGATCATGCGCCGATCGTTCTCCATGATGAGTATGGTGAAGTACATTTTCACCTCGTACCATATGCAGAGCCGGCCTCAGTACGGACTATTTTAGAGGATGATTCCATTCGATCTCATCAAGAGGCGATGGAAAAAATTATCGACCATATTGGGCAAAGCTTAGATCCAACAAAACGTAATGTTTTTGTAGGACATGCCTTTGTGACGAAGTATGGAGAAGAGGAAGCGAACACGAGTGATTCTGAGCGTCCTTTATCAATAGGAGGCTCGGATTGCATAAATGCAGCGTTGTTTAAGCCTTTTCATTACACAGCACTTGGCCATTTGCATAAAGCACATTTTGTGTTGAATGAAACGATTCGCTATGCCGGTTCTCCTTTGAAGTATTCATTATCTGAGCACTTACATGAGAAGGGCTTTTTAATAGTGGAGCTAGATGCACAAGGGGAAGTCACTGTCACAAAACGTAAGTTTATAGCGAGACGGGATTTACGTGTGGTAGAGGGCTTAATGGATGATTTATTACAATTACCACCTAGTGATGATTATGTATTTGTACGTTTAACAGATGCTACGTCAGTAACTTCGCCGATGGAACGTATCCGTACGGTGTTTCCTCATGCGATGCATGTTGAGCGCAAAGTAGCACGTCAAGACGTATCACATGAAATTCAGACGATTGAGACAGAGAAAATAGAAGACATCGATTTATTCCGATCATTTTTTACAGATATAATTGGCGTACAGCCAGATCAAGATACCGAACGTCTATTTACAGAGATGCTACAAGAATTATTAGATGAGGAGCGGGAGACAGTAAAATGAAGCCTTTAAAGTTAACGATTACTGCATTCGGTCCATATAAAAATACAGAGGTTATTGATTTTCAACAGCTTGGTGAACATCGTCTATTTGCGATTTCCGGAAAAACAGGCGCAGGGAAAACGACGATTTTTGATGCGATATGCTATGCACTTTACGGATCGGGTAGCGGTGAAGATCGTCAGGATACTGCTATGCTTCGAAGCGGGTTTGCGGATGATGATGTGTATACTGCCGTGGAGCTCGTTTTTGAAATGCATGATAGAGTCTATCAAATTTTACGTCAGCCTGGTCATATTAAAGCAACGAACAAAAGTGTCACTGGCAGGAAAATTGAACTGGCTGAAATCAAAGGAAACACGCTTGATTATAATATTGTAGAAAAGCAGCAAACGCTTGAGGTAGATAAAAAGCTACAGGATATAATCGGCCTCACAAAGGATCAGTTTAGTCAAATTGTTATGCTACCACAAGGTGAATTTCGCAAGCTGTTAACCTCAGATTCTACGAATAAAGAAGTTATTTTACGTAAAATTTTTAAAACAGATCGCTTTGGTGCGATGACAAAAAGACTTGATGCGAAACGAAAAGAGGCGGAAAGTGATTTACTGCATGCTCAACAAATAAAGGAGCATCTTCTTGGCCAAATTGCAGGTGCTTTACCACAGCGTTCGTCATCTTTATTTACTTGCATTACTACTAATACTGACAATATGCATCAGCTGAAGAAGGCTCTGGAAGAGGAGCAAACCTATTATACGGAATGTATACAATTGGAACTGCAACGCTATAAAGAGGCTTATGCGCATCATCAAAAAGAGCAGGAATTTTACAGCAGAGCGAAAACATTGAATGAGCAATTTGATGAGCAAACTAATCGTCAAAATCGCCTACAAGCATTGCTACAAGAACAAGATATATATAGCGCAAAAGAACGCGAAATTGCATTAGCAGAAAAAGCTGAGCGTCTTGTCATACTTGAGCAACAATGTATCGATTTACGTGCTGAGCAAAATCGTAAAGAACAATCCTATCAGCAAGCAATGACAGAGCAGAAAAATACAGAAGCTCAGTTAAAAATAGCGCAGGAAAAGTTTAACGTTGAAGAGGCGAAAGAACCTGAGCGTCAACACGTTTTACAACAGGAATTACAGCTACAGGCATTATTACCAACGTTTGAGACGTATGAGAATAATCTGCAGCAACTGCAAATAGCTGAACAATATGTTGCAACAGCCAAGCTAGCAGTAGACGATAATAGTAAAATCGTAGAAACAGAACAAATGCAAGTTCAGCAGTTAACAAAAACAATTGAACAATATGAAAAACAACTTAAGCCATATGAAAGTTATTTAGAACAGCTACCTAAGTTAAAAGAGCAAGTATCATTACTAGCGCAAGTTGAAAAATACACAAGAGCTGTTACAACGGCGGAGCAGGATGTAGCCACTGCTAATAGCCATTATCAAGAAAGTAAGCAGGCTCTTCAAAAACTGGAGCAACAATGGATTGCGAGTCAGGCAAGTATTTTAGCACAGCAACTCAAGGACGGAGAGCCTTGTCCAGTGTGTGGTAGTACAACACATCTCGAAACACATCGTGAGCAATTAGAGATGATTGAATTAGCAGAGGTGGAGGCTTTACGAGGGAAGGCTAGTACTGATGAGCGCAAGTTTTTAGAGAAAGAAGCTTTATTGAATTCTACAAAGCATCTTCTACAAGAGGCGCTAGAACAGTTAGAGACGAATGCGATTAATCAATCCCATCAAGCACAAATTGTAGCTTCGTTGCAAAACGTAGAGCAACAAATAACAATCTTAAAAGTAGTGAGCCATCAATTATCTGATGTACGTATGCAACAAAAGGATCATCGTGCGCGAATGGAGCAGCTACAAGAAAAGCAAATAAAACTTGAGCAATATTTAATTGAGAAGACGAAGGAATTGACGAAACAACAAGCAATTGTGGAAGAGCAGCAAAAGCATATTCCAGAAAATCTTACGACGCTACAAACATTGCAACAGGCCATCGCTCATATAGGATCACAAAAGCTTGCATTACAAACTGCGTGGAATAGTAGCCAGCAAAGTTTGCAATCTGCCAAGGAAGCCGCACATAATGCTAGAATGACCGCAGAAATAGCGAAACAGGCTTTTGAGGAATTAAAGCTGAAAATGGATGAAAAGCGCGAGCAATTTTCAGTGAGTATGAAGGAAGCAGGCTTTGAAAGCTATGATGAATTTGCTGCTGGGAAGCGTAGCACGTTGCAAATAGAAGCATTACGGAAATCTTGCCATGAATATGCACTACAAATCCACACATTACAAGTACAAATTACTGAGGGAGAGAAGCATCTTAAAGGGCAAGAGAAGCAAGATTTAACGACCATGGAAGAAAAGTTAGAGATGCTTCGTGTCACATATGAGGAAGCTTTTAAAGTTTTGCAACAAATGGAAGGATTTGCGAAGGCGTGTGCAAACTTTATCAAAAAGGTTGAGGAGACTGAACAGGAGATTCATTTACTTGAAAAAGAAGCGGGGCGAGTAAAGGAGCTCTATGCAATGTTAAATGGACAGAATGCGAAAAAGCTGTCTTTTGAGCGTTATATTCAAATCAATTATTTAGATAAAATTACGGAGGCCGCAAATGTTCGACTTTATCATTTATCCAACGGTCAATTTGAGCTACGACGTTCAGATCGTTTAGAAAAGCATGCCAAGCAAAGTGGGCTAGGACTCGATGTGTATGATGCTTATACAGATCAATTACGAGATGTCAAAACATTATCAGGGGGAGAAAAGTTTAATGCGTCTTTAAGTCTTGCCCTTGGGATGGCAGATGTCATTCAAAGCTTTCAAGGTAATATCCGTATTGAAACGATGTTTATTGATGAGGGCTTCGGTTCTCTCGATGAAGAAGCATTAAATAAGGCGATTGATACGCTTATTGATTTACAAGATTCCGGACGTATGATTGGAGTCATTTCTCACGTTGCGGAGTTAAAAGCTACAATGCCTGCTGTGTTGCATGTTGAAAAAGCAATGAACGGTCATAGTCAAACATATTTTGAAGTAAAATAACAAAGAGGCGTATCTCCGTTTGTTGGAAATACGCCTTGTTGTTATTTTTTTTTAGTTACGTTAGGATTTGTTCCTTTTTTTGCAGCGATTACTTTTTTGACAATGGGGATGACGATAGGTGCTAATTTTACAGCGATTTTAACAACTTTAGATACTTTCACAAAATAACAGCTCCTTAAGTACTATGTGTTCAAGGAGAGGTTAAGATGAAACTTATCGGACCACCCGAACAGCTTGAATAATATTCCAAATAACGACTCCTAATGAAACGAGAATATAAATTGCGAATGAAACAAACCAAATGATAAGAAAATTATTACTATCTGAATTTAGATCAAAATTGGTGTTGAATGATAAAGTTGAGAAAATAAAGACTGCAAAGAGAATTATACCGAATGCGACTGGGATTAAATGTGATATTAGTGCTCGAATAGAGTGCCTCTTTACGTCGCTATCTTTTGTCACAAAGTAAACAACTAATGGCACAATAAAGGGTGCAAATAAAATACTGAGATAACTAAAGGCAGATAATATTTTTTGGTTCTCCATAGTAGTACCTCCTTTTTTAATATTTACGCATGAAAAACGATAAAGTTTCAAAAAAAATGTGGAAGAGGTTGTAATCATAACAGTGTTTGCGTACAATGAGGTTGTTCAATTAAATTAAGATGTACGACCACAAGGGGAGCTGATGATGTCAGCTGAGACTGGGCACGTAATGCCTTGACTCTTCGAACCTGTAAGTTAACACTTGCGTAGGGATTGTGGATAGAAACCGACACTTTTACGATGTGAGGCTCTGTCCTGGCATCGTTTTTTATCTTTTTGATGCCGGATAGGGACATATTTGCCAACTGATTTCTATTCCTGCTCTTGTATCCTACATCGGAACAAAGGAGAGAATATTATGGACAATAAAAAATTGTTAATGCTTGTGGAGATTGCGATATTTGCAGCGATTGGCCTTGTGCTCGATCAGGTTTCCTTTAAAGTATGGGCACAAGGTGGCTCTGTTAGTCTAGTGATGGTACCAATAATTTTAATAGCATTCCGCTGGGGCCTTATTCCAGGCATGACAACTGGTTTACTCATTGGTGTAATGCAAACAATGTTTGGTGCTACAATTGTGCATTGGCTACAAGGAACACTTGATTATGGTGTTGCCTTTACAGTAGTGGGCTTAGCGGCCGTTGTACGTCGACCGGTGCTTGAGGCTGCAAAAAATTTAAACAAAAAGAAAATGGCGCTTTATATTATTGTAGGAACTGTATTAGCAGGTTTTTTACGCTATGCAGCACATACCATTGGTGGCGCTGTATTTTTCGCAGAGTATGCAGGCGATCAAAATGCGTGGATTTATTCAATCATCTATAATGGAACATATATGCTACCAGCAACGATTTTAACAGCAATTGCCGGTGTTCTGCTATTTACGGCAGCACCTCAATTAATGCAGCGAAAATCATAACTATTAAGCCCTTCACATGAGTGAAGGGTTTTTGTTTGGCTGTTTTCGAAAAGATTGTTGCTATTCAACGAACGGGCAGGATAGTTTAACAAGAAAATGTTGTAAAATAAAGTGAGAAACTGAGGACTTAGGAGATGTGTTAATTTGGCTTATATTCACGAGTTTGGAATAGTTGAATGTATTGAAAAAATAAAGAGTATGTTAGTTATGAACCTGAAAAATATAATTGCATAGGTGTAGATGGGGACCTTTTTGATGAACTTATGTCTAAGGATTTTGGTGAAAAAATGAATCATCTGGAAACATTCGCACATAACACAAATAGACCTTATAAAAGCCTCGCCTATTTTGGAATAACATTGATACCGCCGAGTTCTCATAAACAATTTTTAAATATGGTTAGTGAAGTAAACGATGAGTACAAATCAGAGGAACTTGAAGAATTGATGAGAAAAATAGCTGAAGCAATAAAAGGAGATAGTGGTTTGATTCATTATGGTGTTTAATTTTGTCAATACATATATGTAAGATTAGAGGTGATTATTCGATTAGAGCAATCGCTTCTTTTGCTAACGGAGCAGTTTAGTTGAAGAGTGTTGTTTAACTTGTTGTTCAACAATCGGGCAATATTATTGAATAACATTCTTTTATGAAAGTTCCCAAAAATTTATAACGAAGTCAGATACCATTTCCTGTGTAGAAACAAGGGGAGTCTTGATTTCATCTACAATGTACGAAAGCAGTTCAGTCCAAGAGTGTTTTTCAACAGAATTTTTATTTATCTGCTGCATGAACTTCCGCAATTCACGCATTTTTTGCGGATCCACACTTTCCTCCAAATAATTTTCTACATACTGGTTAACAAATGTAGCTTCATACAAACATTCCTCTAAAATCAAAGCGCAAGCTCTCGCTTTGCTATAATGCATAGGCTAATGTAACGATTACTTCATATACAAGTTAAAGAAATTCGCTCACATTCTCCAGCTTGTGTTCGTTTAATCACTGGTGTGTTTTTTATATTTCCACGGTAAAAGTACTGTAAATTCCAACACCCCGGCGAAAATTTGGTGATAAATTTTTGAGGATATCCTTATTGTTAATTCCGTGTATGCACATTTGTTCTGCTATGCTTTTTACAGGTGTATTTGTTATATGGGTTAATCTATACCAGTACTATAAAATGGGAAATAAAATAAAAATTAAAAATATATGTAAAATAAAAGGGAAATTATCCCTTATGTCGAATTAATATAGATGTACCATAAAAAAATTATATTTGAAGGAGTGTTGTTAAATGAATGGTAAAAAAATTCTAATCAGTTCTGCTCTCTCTCTGTCCTTATTGGTGCCTGTTGTGTCTGCTTCTCCAGCTTTTGCAAGTACAGAAAACACTGTAAGTTCTTCAACTCAATCTGATGCCTCAACTCGAGGGATCATTACTAGGGATATCCCTAAAAAAGAAAATACTTTTGCAAACTCTTTTACTGAAAACGGCGTTACTTGGTATTTAAAAGGTATCACCTATTCAGGTGGCTGGTACATCGGCCACTATGAAGCTAACGTTTAACATAAAAAAGTACATTTTGAAATGTTTTAAGAGCGATGATAGACGTCGCTCTTTTTTTTTAATTTAACTTTGCCCCGTTACCTTAATGATAGGGCTTTTTAATTTTGGCTGTTTTCGAAAAGATTGTTGCTATTAACATTGTTGCCTTATTACTATTTTTGTAATAATCACTAGGCAAGAACGAAATGTTATTTGGAATTTCATTAATAGCATTAACATATAAACCAATATGGGGGCGAAAAAATGGTTACTAACTCAGATAAGAATAAAGGATCAAAGAAGAGATTTGAAGAAATCCTTTTAGAAACTGGTGTGGCTAACGGGAACAGAATAATAGTAGATAATGAAACAGGAGTTCATTATTTATTTAGTTGGGGTGGATATGCAGGGGGAATCACCCCGTTGTTGGATAAGGACGGAAAACCAATAATAAAATCAAATAATGAATAACAGGGCTTTAGTTAAATATTCGATTTAAACATAAAAACAGAGTTGATTCTACACATTTTGTAGATTATTTCTGTTTTTATATTTTAACAGCAACAATCTAGCTAGCAAGGGATGAATTTTTTGAAAAGTATACATTGTTGATTGGAGTGGACTCCTCGGGGATTAGCGTCACAGATGAGACCCTGCAGCGAGCATCGCGAGTGAAGCGGCTCATCGGACGCCCCCAGGAAGCTCTGCTCTGCGCGAAAGCGAAGCGTCAGCGGCAAATGTTTTATCTGCGCGAAAGCGAAGCGTCAGCGGCAAATGTTTTATCTGTGCGAAAGCGGAGCGGCAGCAACAAAGCGCTCAGCCGGAACGGAAATCAACCTCACGTTATGGAGATGTCGGCACTTTACAATTTATAATGACATATAATATTTAAAGCGTTTAGCGTTTTATGCAAAGAAAGTTATGTTATATTAAGTTGTAGACATTAGATGAAAGGGACGTTAAAAATGATTGTAAAAACGCAAGAAGAGATTGAAGCATTTAAAAAAATCGGCCGTATTTGTGCTGAAATTCGTGAGGCAATGAAGGCTGCTACAAAACCAGGTGTAACAACACTTGAATTAGATGAAATTGCAGGTCGTATGTTTGCTGAAGCAGGAGCAATTTCTGGACCTAAAGGGGAGTATGATTTCCCAGGCTACACATGTATTAGTGTGAATGAGGAAGTCGCACATGGTATTCCTGGTAAACGAGTGATTAACGAGGGAGATATCGTAAATATAGACGTATCTGGTTCACTAAATGGCTACTTTGCTGATACGGGCATTTCATTTGTAGTTGGCGAAGGCTATGAGGATAAAGAAAAGCTTTGTCGCGTAGCTAAAAGTGCTTTCGATCGTGCAATGACAAAAGTAAAAGCTGGATCAAAATTAAACCAAATCGGTAAAGCTGTTGAGCGGGAAGCATATGCCAATGATTTAACAGTGATTATGAACTTAACAGGTCATGGTTTAGGTCGTTCTTTACATGATGAGCCAAATCATATTTTAAACTACTATGATGCTTGGGATTCAACAATTATGAAAGAAGGCATGGTGCTTGCAGTCGAGCCATTTATCTCAGCGAAAGCGGAGCATATTGTAGAATCTGGTGATGGCTGGACATTCATTACGCCAGACAAATCATTAGTCGCTCAAATTGAGCATTCAATTATCGTTACTAAAGACAAACCAATTATTTTAACTTCTCTAGACGAACAATAATAAAAAAGCTAAAAATCCTGCTAACCAATTTATTTTTGGTAGGCAGGATTTTTTTTAAGAAATAATATACCGACAAGTAGCACTCCGCATAAAAACAAGGCTGCAGTTGTCACAAGTAGCTCATCGAAACCATTATGTAATGCGACCCCGATATAGGACCAGATAAATACACTTGGGTAGATAATATCAAAATAATGGAATCGAATATGTAGCGCTATTGCTGCTCCAATGGTCAGTAAAATAACTGCCCAAAGTGGATCACTAAGGCCAAGACCATTCCATTGATAAGATGTTAGCATGAAGCTTATATTTGTCATTAGGCTAAATGTAATCCATGCTAAATAAATCGAGAAGGGTATACGCCCTGTTAGTGAATTATTGCTAAGAGGGTACGTTTTGTACAACTTAAATAAATACAGTACTAAAACAAACGTACTGATAATTGACATGATAAATAGTTCGTGATGCCAAACAACAATTGCTAACGTCTGCATGATACATATGCTACTAAAGAGAACAGTCTGTTTAAAAGATGTCTTTTTTAGGTTCATGACTAACCAATAACCAAGTAACATGTAAACCACAATCCAAATGATATAACTAACATTAAATGGTGCAAATATTACTGGAAAACGATTTAAGATCTCTAAAAAAGAATGATCGTTTATTTTCATAAAATAGGATGAAAAGGTTAGGATGAGTGAGACAATAAAAGTTATTGTCATCAAAAAAAATCGAGGCATGGTTTCTCTCCCTTCGTGTTAAATTGTATAGGGAAAAGACAAATAAGTATAGGACTGAACATTATATTTTCATTATAACGGAAATTTCCAACAATGTATCGCGTGTTTCGTTAAAAATATCTACAATTTACCATTTGCATAGTTATTCATATACTTCTTTAGTACAATGAAAATATTCGAATGTAAGGAGTGAAGTTTTAATGACTCAAAATTTAAATGATCTAGATTTATCAGTTAAACTGGATAAGAAAATGTATAAAAAGAAATTAAAAGTACTCCAATATGAAATGTTAAATGCCCAACAGTTTTTATTAAAAAATAAAATTGGATTAATTCTAGTGTTTGAAGGTATGGATGCTGCTGGTAAGGGTGGCGCTATTAAGCGTCTCATTGAACGTGCTGATCCGCGTGGCTATGTCGTGCACCCAATTGCAGCACCTCAGCCTCATGAACTGCGCTACAATTATTTACAACGTTTTTGGCGAAAGCTGCCACAACATGGACAAATCGCTATTTTTGATCGCTCATGGTATGGTCGTGTATTAGTTGAGCGTATTGAAGGATTTGCAACAAATGAAGAGTGGTCTCGTGCATACGAAGAAATTAATAACTTTGAAAAAATTTTAACAGCAGGAGATTATATTGTTATTAAGTTTTGGCTTCATGTATCTGATGAGGAGCAGCTTAACCGTTTTAGAGAACGTGAAGAGGATCCATATAAGTCTTGGAAGCTAACTGATGAAGACTGGCGAAATCGCGAAAAAACACCTCAATATATAGAAGCTGCAAATGACATGTTTGCGAAGACCGATAAGAAAAGTGCTCCGTGGGTTCTAATACCAGGAGATGATAAAAAATATGCTCGTGTACAAGTGCTACAAGAAACACTAGCACATATCGAAAGTGAAGCAAAAAAACGTGGCTTACATTTAACGAATGTATTAGACACAGCACAGTTAGAAGATACGGAATCGTCTAGCCTTGAACTGCTAGAGGAGAAGCCTAAAAAACAAAAGCAAAAAGTGAAATAATGTTATAGATGCTGTAACAACAAGACGAGATGTTTTAGTTGTAGCAGCATCTTTTTTTACATACAATAAAGTAAAACTGCAATTAGTGGGTGTTTCTTCCATTGGTAAATGAACGCAGGCATTAAAACGTATTGACAATTATCGGAAGGTTAGTGTGGAGAAATGGTGCTTAAAATTTGGAGATTATTAAGGAAAAAGGGTGAAAATGTGGTATCAATTCAAGGAGGGAAATGCTACATTCGCACATTTTATGAAAAAGATGCACAAAGTTTAACCGATCTCGTAAGTCGCAATAAATACTTTTGGTCTACACATGAGCCGTTACAACGACCTGAATATTATACTATTAATGCTCAATATAAAAAAATTCAAGAATGCTTATACTTAATGGACTCAAAGAGGGAATTTTCCTTTGGTATTTTTGAGCCGGGTACAAATAATTTAATAGGACATATTGCTCTTTATGCAGTAAAACGTTTACCGTATTCTAGTGCGTTTGTTGGTTATGCGATGGATGAAATTTATATTGGAAAAGGGATCGTTACCGAAGCAGTTAATATGGTCGTGCAATTTGCGTTCGAGCAAGTAGGGTTACATCGAGTAGAGGCTTATGTTTCAACACAAAATAATCCTTCTATCCGAGTCTTAGAAAAGGCTGGATTCCAGCGTGAGGGTCTTTTGAGAAAGCTGCTGTACATTAATGGAAAATGGGTGGATCATTATATGTATGCACGTTTAGAGGGTCAATAAAAAGAAGCGTCTATCTTTTAGTGTTTGAAGGATAGACGCTTCTTTTTTTATTATTGTTTGCTACCGTCCATGATTAAATCAAGGCGGCCTGTATTTGGATCAATCACTAATCCATGAACAGGTACGTCTTTAACCATTAACGGGTGATTGCGAATTGTATCCACGCTTTTCTTTACACTTGTTGCTACGTCACCAAAGCCACGTAAAAACTCTTTTAAATCAAAACCTGAATATTCGATCGTGTCGATAGTTTCAGGGGTAATCCCTCTAGCAACCATTTTATTTAACATGGCTTCTGGGTCAACTGCACTCATACCACAGTCGTAATGTCCAACAACATACACCTCATCTGCTTGTAGTTCATAAACAGCTACAAGTAAACTACGCATAATTGCACCAAAAGGGTGACTAACTAATGCCCCAGCACTTTTAACGATCTTTACGTCGCCATTACGCAAATTCATAGCTTTAGGTAACAGCTCTACAAGTCGTGTATCCATACAAGATAACACAACGATGCGCTTATCAGGATACTTTGTTGTAATAAAAGGCTCATATTTCTTTTCTTGAACGAAATCTTCATTAAACTTAAGAATATCTTGTAACATTGTCATGAAAGATTGCTCCCTCCCTTACAGGAATTATTTTAGAGCAAAACTATAAATATGCAAATAATAATGACAATATTCACGCAATTTTTTGCGAAAAAAAAAGAAGTTTAGTAATTTATTTAGCGAATCGAAATAATTAAATATCCGTAAAATCCGCCGGAAAATAATAAAAAACAGCTACTTACTGTAGCTGTTTTTCAACAAAATTAAAATTTTTCGTTTGGTTTTGGATCTACAGTTACTGAAGACTTAGAATCTAAACCAACTTGTAGGTAGTGGATGAAGAATGCCAAAGAGATTAATAAAACGGCACTAAAGCCTAGTACAGTCGTTACGAACATAATAAAAGCCCCTCTCTACTAAAATAATCTACAATATTATCTAAAGTAATTATACAATAGGTTACTAGGAAAATCTAAGGAGAATTTATGACATCCACAACATACCTAGTTCAGACTAATATTAGTAGGGATAAATTACTTGAATTGTCCAGTTGATAATATGGAAAAGTGATTATTTTTACCTAATAGTAGTGGTGTGATGTACTGAGCTTTGTGCATTTCGTTGTTGAAATAATTAATTTTAAATTTCCTTATCCGTGCTTAGCCGCGATGTTTTTTTGTACCGAAAGCGTAGCGGCAGGTATAGAAGTCTCTATCTTCAGTTGGTGAAAGAAGTTCTTTGTGCCAGCACAAAGCCGAGTGATGCAATTATGCCAAGGCATAATTGATTGCATATGGGAAGAAATCAAATGAGTCTTTCGGAGCGTTTTCATAGCGGGTGCGAAAAAAGAATTTTGTCGGATAAATCAACGTTAAATTGTTTTATACCATTTTTATGTGATATTTTAGTAATTATTTGAGGTGGTTTTTCGTGTTCGGTCGAATTACTTATATGAATGCGTAGATTTTTTTGGATATTTAATCCTGATTTTATGACTAATCAAGCGTTTTTTAGTAATTTTGTGTCGAAGAATAATAACAAATTCTTAACTTTTTTCAAATAAAGACAATTTAGTGTATTATTCTTAATTCGATATAATCAAATATGGTCGAAAGGTGAATAAAAAGTATTTATTTCATCGAAAAAAATGTGAAATACATTTATACTATATTAAAATTATGGAAAAAAGGACGAAATAAAGCTTAATAGGAGATTTGGAGGTTCTAGAATGGATATATCGTCGATTGTAGGGTTAATACTTGCGCTAGTAGCGCTATTAACAGGAATGGTGCTAAAGGGTGTAAGTTTAAGTGCGTTTTATAACCCGGCTGCCATTTTAATTATCATCTTCGGTACAATTTCCGCGGTAACAATTGCCTTCCCCATGAAGGAGTTAAAGCGTGTACCAAAGCTATTTAAAATTCTATTTAAAGAAACAAAATTAGCGGATGATATTGAGATTATTAAGATGTTCTCACAATGGGCTGATTTAGCTCGCCGTGAAGGTCTATTAGCGCTTGAAAGTAAAGCTTCTGAGATTGAAGACCCATTTTTGAAAAATGGACTTACATTAGCAATTGATGGTCAGAATGCTGACTATATTCGTGATGTCCTAACGGAAGAAGTCGAAGCGATGGAAGAACGTCATGCTAGTGGTTCTGCAATCTTTACACAAGCTGGTACATATGCCCCGACTTTAGGGGTACTTGGTGCGGTAGTAGGGTTAATCGCCGCATTAGCAGATATGAATGACATAGAAAAGCTAGGACATGCTATTTCAGCTGCTTTCATGGCTACATTATTAGGTATTTTTACAGGTTATGTTTTATGGCATCCGTTTGCGAATAAATTAAAACGTAAATCAGCTATCGAAGTTAAGCAAAAAAGAATGATGATTGAAGGCATCCTTTCTGTCTTAGAGGGGGAGGCTCCACGTGTTATTGAACAAAAATTATCTTCTTACTTAACAATGGAAGAACGTCGTCAAATTTCTGATGAAAGCGGGGCGGGCGGCCTTGGCAAAGAAAGCTAAGAAAAAAAAGCATGATGAACATATCGATGAGTCTTGGCTAGTTCCGTATGCAGATATTTTAACGCTGCTCTTAGCTGTATTTATCATATTGTTTGCATCCAGTTCAGTAGACCAAGAAAAGCTAGAGAGAATGTCAGCGGTGTTTAATCAAGTATTTGATGGTGGAACAAGCTTTTTAGATCAGCCTTCACCGATACAAAGTCCAAATGCGGATAGTGACCAAACACCACAAACGCAACAAAATTCAGCTTACTTGAAGGATCAGCAGGAGTTAGCTCAAATTAAAGATAGTGTTGATAATTTCATTGCTGTTCATGAGATGGAAGGTCAATTCGCAACAGCGATGACTGATGAAGGGTTACTTGTTACAATTCGTGATAGTATCCTGTTTGATTCTGGGAAAGCGGACATTAAACCAGAGTATAAGACAATAGCAAAAGAGCTTGCAAATGTGTTGGTATCTAATCCACCACGTAGTATTGTTATTACTGGTCATACGGATAATGTTCCAGCTGGACCAAACTTCTCTTCTAACTTACAGCTCTCGGCGTTACGTGCAGTGAACTTCGCAGAAATTTTATTGCAGAGTAACTCGAAGTTAGATGGTCGAAACTTTAGTACACAAGGTTTCGGTGAGAACCGTGCCGTTGCACCAAATGATACTAAAGAAGGACGTGCGAAAAATCGTCGTGTAGAAGTGTTAATACAACCACTTGTAACTGAGGATGGTTCTGCCGTAAAAAGTACAAAATAGAAAAAAGCTATTAGCAAACGGCTTTGGTGCCTTTATTGCTAATAGCTTTTTGTTTACAAACTGCTACTTATTTGCGTAAAGCGCCTAATTCAGCAACGATAGCTTGCATCTCGCTCGGACTAAATGTATCACGCTTCATGATCATTTCGTATAAATAGACTAGATCTTCGTAATTAGCTTCATCGAAATTTTCCGATTTCATCGCATCAACATTAACCATGCGAAGCTTGTCTTTCATTTGATCAATCATATAAATAACGTTTTCTTTTGACGGTACTGATAAATCCATTATTTAAACCTACCTTTCGTAATCCTCGAAAATATCATTTCATTGAATAAAAAAAATGTCAACACTGTATTTCGTCATTGCTTTAAAAATAGACTGTTATTGGGTAGAATAAGGGCAGTGAGTAGTTTAACTTCTGTCGGCAGATGTTCAAACATCCGCTTAAATAGAGGAGCTCAGTCTAAGAACGCCGCGTCCAGTGACAATTTATCTGTGCGAAAGTGAAGCGACCGCAACTACAACAAAACACGTGACCGAGTGACCAACATCATACTATAGTTGTCGCTACGCTCTGCCGCTGCGCTTTCGGGCAAAAAAACATCTGCTGCTGCCGTAACGCTTTTGCAAAAAAACATCTGCGCTGCGGCTACGCTTTCGCGCAAAAAAACATCTGCTGCTGCCGCAACGCTTTCGCGCAAAAAAAACATCTGCTGGCCAAAAGCCTTTGGACGTAATTATGCCGAGGCATAATTGATTTATTATTCTAAAAAACAAATACAATTACTAAAGCAGGGGGTATTTAATATGGGACAAAGTAAATTATTAGCATCTATCGTAGTTGGTGCCACAGTTGGTGCTGCGTTAAGTATGTTGGACCGTACAACGCGTGAAAAAACAATAGCTTCAACGAAAAAGATGAAAGAAGCAATATCGTATTATGCAACCAACCGAGAGGAATTACAAGTTCTAGTTGAGGAAAAAGTATTGGCCACTAAAGTGCTATGTGAAAGTGTTTCAGAAAATGTCAACTCAATTATTGATAAAGTTGATGAGTTTAAAGAATTACCTTCCACGATCGAAGGCATGATTAAAGACACGAAATCAGCCTTTTCTTTACCTAATAAAGAATAGTTGTCGTACAGGAGGGAATTTGTATGGAGAAGAAAAAAGCTTCGATACATTCAGCTGTCGGTGTGGTGAAATCATTTGTCTCACCAGACGAAGATACTGTAGATGTGATGACATCAAGAGGCTTTATGCAAGATTTAATACTACGCTTACGACGAGCAGAAATATCAGCTCTTGCAGCGCAATTGGCTTATTTCTTTTTACTGTCTTTTTTCCCGTTACTAATTTTTCTAGTTACATTACTACCATATTTGAATTTAAAGTCGACGCAAGTATATGCATTTCTAGTGAATATAATGCCGGACGAAGTATATAGGCTTATTGAAAGTACATTAGATGAAATTTTAACAAGCCGAAATAGTAGTTTATTATCTGTCGGGGTACTCGGTACAATTTGGTCTGCCTCTAAAGGAATTAATGCATTGATTAGAGCCTTGAATAAGGCTTATGATACAGAAACTAGGGCGAGTCTATTAGATCGAGGGTTATCCCTTGTTTTCACCTTAGTATTTGTCGTTGTTATTGCTGTCGTTCTACTGTTACCGGTTTTTGGGCAACAGGTGGGGCATTTCTTATTTTCGATCGTTGGCATTGAGGAGCAGTTTGAAATAATCTGGCATAGAACGCGCTGGTCAATACCACCTCTACTTATTTTTATAGTTTTAATGGGGATATATAGATTTATTCCAAATACAATTCCTCGTTTGAAGTTAAAGGGAGTTTGGCCAGGTGCATTATTTTCAACTATTTCCTGGGTGGCAGTAACATATGCTTTCTCCTTTTATATTAATAATTTCGCGAATTATTCCGCTACATATGGCAGTATTGGTGGCGTTATTATTTTAATGCTTTGGTTATATTTCACGGGAATTATTTTAATTTTTGGTGGCATTTTAAATGCGACGATGCAGAAAAAAGTATTGCAAAAAGAACGTATGAAGCAGAAGACACTAGCAAATAGGTAGGAATATGACAAGAATAGCCTCGTATCACGCTTTGTGATACGAGGCTGTTTGTGTTTTAGGCGTTTTTATTGAGCATACGTAAGCCGTTTAAAATAACTAAAATAGTGCTTCCTTCATGTCCGATTACGCCAAGAGGTAAATCGACGACCTGTAAAAAGTTTGAAGCAATTAATAAAACGATAACGCCTATAGAGAAGAAAATGTTTTGTTTGATGATGCGTTGCATTTTACGTGATAAACGTACAGCATAGGCAATTTTTGATAAGTCATTTTTCATTAAAACGACATCTGCTGTTTCTAAAGCAACATCTGTTCCTTCGCCCATCGCAATTCCGGTAGTTGCAGTTGCTAATGCAGGTGCATCATTAATACCGTCACCGACCATCCCTACAAATTTATGTTCAGAAAGGAGTCGTTTCATCTCAGTCTCTTTTGTTTCAGGGAGACATTCTGCAACGTATTCTGTCACGCCTGCTTCTTTGGCGATTACCTTTGCAGTCTTCTCGTTGTCGCCCGTTAGCATGACAACATCAATGCCTAGCTCTTTTAGTAATGCTATTGCTTTTTTTGCTTCACTACGAACTGTATCTTTTAGGGCTGCCAATGCGACTATGCCATCTTTGTCACGAATGAAAATAACACTTTTTCCTTCTGAGGCAAGGCTTTCTGCCGCGCCATTTGCAAATTCGATTGCCTCATCTAGACCCACAAAGTCTGGTTTCCCAACAAGATATTCGACCTCATTAACGTTACCTTTGATACCCCAACCTGGAATATCTTCAATCGTCGCTTGAGGAAACTGTGTGATACCTTCTTTTCTTGCGAATAAAGTAATTGCTTGTGCGAGTGGGTGGTTCGATTGTGCTTCAATACCTGCAAGGATTGTTATTGCATGCTCACGGTCTAATCCTTCTCGAACGATAAAATCAGTAACGGTTGGTTTACCTTGTGTTAAAGTACCTGTTTTATCTACTGCTAATGCACGTAATACACCTAAATGCTCTAAATGTAAGCCACCCTTGAATAATACACCGTGTTTAGCACCATTTGAAATTGCTGCAAGTGTTGCCGGCATAATGGATGCCACAAGTGCGCATGGAGAAGCAACTACTAGGAGTACCATTGCACGATAGAAAGTTGTTGTCCAGTCCCAACCGAGAACGAAGTGAGGTAGAAACATCATAATGGCGACGGCGAGTAACGCAATTTTCACATAAGTACCTTCGAATTTTTCTATAAACTGTTGAGATGGAGATTTTTCACTCTGAGCATTTTGTACAAGTTGGATAATTTTTTGGAAAAGTGTTTCTGAATTTGGTTTTGTCATTTCCATCGTAATGGCGCCATTTAAGTTCACGGTACCTGCGAATACCTCGTCGCCTTCACGTTTTGCCACTGGGAGTGGTTCACCGCTTATTGCGGATTCATCGATAGAAGACTGTCCTTTGAAGATCATGCCGTCTGCTGGAATACGTTCACCAGGTTTTACGAGTAGGTGATCTCCAATTTGTAATGTAGAGATAGAAACTTTCATTGGTTCGAAGTTCCCTCGTACGAGCCAAGCTTCTTCGGGTTGTAAGTTCATGAGTGCAGAAATTTCACGATGACTTTTATTCATTGCGTATGTTTCCAGAGCGCCACTTACGGCAAAAATGAAAATTAGAATAGCGCCCTCTGTCCAATAACCGATTGCAGCTGAGCCAATTGCAGCTAATACCATTAATAGCTCAACATTAAGCTCTTTATTTTCAATGGTTTCCTCGATGCCTTCTTTTGCTTTAGCAAATCCGCCGACACAAAATGCAACTATATATAAAATAATAGAAGCTGTCGTTTGCCCGCTAGTATCTAAACGCCATGCAAGCAAAATAAAGAGACCTGCTATAAGGGCTGCAATTAATTCCGCATGCTCTTTTATTTTCTCAATTAAATTATAATTTTCTCGTTTAGAGTGTTCCACTTTTATTCCCCCTTGATAATGAAAATCAATATCAAAACCCATATAAATCAATGTATATAAACAATATCTAATTGAAAATTGTTTTCGATTAGCTCCTTCCTAATTTAGAATTATTATAACAAAGGTATTTGGAAAAAGAAAGTAAGAAATTTGAAGGGACTTTTAAAGAGTAGGGATAAAAGCAGGCCGGGATTGAGATGGAGACACTTTGAGGGTTTTTAAAATAATTTTTGAACATAAGAAAAGCACAGTTATTCATAGGAATATTCTGTGCTTCTCAAACTTGTGCAGGCTTATCACTATAAAGTGGGGCAGATTTCCGGTCTGGCTATGCGCTTTCCTAAGAGCGTCTAGTCTTCACTTCAATCAACTGACATACGTTTTAATCAATGTCATACCTAACTTTTGGTGATGAGCCATAAATTATTAAGTTATAAATCGTTTTTGCAGTATAGCTGATGCTATGTGTACACCACAGCTTAAAAACTATGGTTACTATTCAACGCAATTAGAATACTCGTTCTGCGTGTAGGGCAAGTTTTTCTAGGGATGATTTGTCTACATCTGCGTGTAATGAGTTACCGTGAGAGTCCATTGTTACAACAGCCGTGAACTTCTCAACGTTTAAATGCCACATTGCTTCTGGGATACCGAATTCCATTAGGTCAACGCCTTCAACACCTTTAATGCAGTCTGCGTAGTATTGTGCAGCACCACCGATTGCATTTAAGTAAACGCCACCGTGCTCTTCTAAGGCAGCAAGTGTTTTTGGTCCCATACCGCCTTTACCAATTACAGCGCGGATACCGAATTTTTTCATGATGTCACCTTGGTATGGCTCCTCACGAATAGAAGTAGTTGGACCAGCTGCTTTAACTGTCCAGTTGCCTTCTTCGTCTTTTGCCATTACAGGGCCACAGTGATAAATAACTTGTCCATTTAGATCAACTGGAGCATCATGGCTCATTAAGTGATGGTGAATTGCGTCACGGCCAGTATACATACGACCCGTAATTGAAACAACGTCACCAACTTTTAGAGCTCGAATTTGTTCTTCAGTAATTGGTGCAGTAAGTTCTACTACATCTGTAGTAGTATCTTCTGTTGTTGCTGCAACTTCATCTTCTTTAAAAGTAATTTTTTCGCCTTCTTGGTAATGCCAGTTAATAATTTCACCAGTTTGAGGATTGATGTCCACAGCCATACGACGGTATGCCCAGCAGTTATAAGCTACAGATACGTAGAATGATGCAGGGATACGGTGCATGACACCAATTTTACAGCCAAGTAATGTTGCTTCACCACCGAAGCCCATTGTACCGATACCGAATGTGTTCGCAGTTTTCACTACATATTCTTCTAATTTAGCAAGATCAGGATTTGGATTTGTATCTTCTACATGACGGAATAACTGTTCTTTTGCTAAGTCGTAGCCAGAAGAGCGGTCTCCACCGATGCCTACACCGATGAAGCCAGCTGAACAGCCTTGTCCTTGTGCTTGGTATACTGAGTGAATAATACATTTACGGATACCATCTAAATCACGACCAGCGCGGCCAAGACCTTCAAGCTCACATGGTAGG
>Ga0209784_100255_pt1 | contig 33310 bp, 30 predicted proteins | sample AraplaCvi_mLB_r2_2_FD_184284 | JGI IMG/M metagenome (GOLD analysis project Ga0209784, IMG submission 184284) | Arabidopsis root microbial communities from North Carolina, USA - plate scrape CL_Cvi_mLB_r2 (SPAdes) (version 2) | ecosystem: Host-associated > Plants > Roots > Endosphere | place: USA...
CCGCTTTAGCGGTTCGTGTGGAAACGGAGTGCGGTTGGCAGACCTTTCAGAATGTCTTTAGACATGGGCCAGTACCCCAGCGTTTCACGCGCAGAGCAAACCACCAGTTATACTGGTGGTTCTGATTAATAAAAAAATTATGGGTATACAAAAACAAAAGTACATTCATTCCGAGATAGCGTTTTCTCCTTGTAATATTTTGTCGTCACAATAGATCACAAATCAATAAAATCAGATAAGTGATAGAAGAAAAAATCTTTGCTGCTTGTATTGCTATATAGGTCTTTAGACATTTGACCAATTATGAATTTCCTGTATTATGTAAATATAGTTGAAAATGATAATCATTATCAATAAAATCGCGTACATATTATCCTATAAATTTTGCATGTTCTTTTAATTATTGGAGATGTGTACCATTAGTCAGCCACACATTTATTTCCATTTACTTCTTATTATCAGTCTTTCTAATGAGGAAGACAAATTTTTTTAATAATTGTTGAGAACCATTATCATTTACTGGCTAGAAGATTCTGTGAAAGGATGGCTAATTACATGCAACAGATTGCTAAACAGATTGCAGAAAATGCAACGTTTCAGGCGTTTATGAATTGTTATATACGAGAAGTGAAAAACGGACATTGGATCGAAAAGGAGGAGTGGATAACAGAACAGCGACTAACTATCCTGATTACAGAGGGACATATGTTAGAGCTTGAGTTGCCGATACAAAGCACCCGTATTGCATTAGGTGTGGAATACAAATCTCTTGTTGGGAGACATAAATTTGGTGTTTCGTTGAAGTATTGTACGAATAAAAAACAATGGCTTGTCGAAGATAAATTAACGATTCTCATCATGCTCATTCAAGAGCTACATTTAATGGCGAAGGCGGATGGATGTCCTGAATTTTCTCCCCATTTTGATGAACTTATTCTGCGCATCATTGAGAGCTATCAAACAATGGCAAATTATATTGAAAACAGTTTGAAAGATAAGAAACAACATGGAGCAAACGCTACATTTATTGAAGCTGAGCAGTCTCTCTTATTTGGACATTGGCTTCATCCGACACCTAAAAGCAGACAAGGTATGGCAAGTTGGCAACAAATGAGTTTTGCTCCAGAGCTACAAGGATCTTTCCAACTTCACTATTTTCGTGTCGACCCTAAAATTGTGAAAGAGTCCTCTGTATTAGAAAAAAGTGCGAGTGACCTCATTTATCAGTCTTTAACAAAATCACAACCTGATTTTGTTATGTCAAAGAAATATTGCCTCATTCCGATGCATCCGCTTCAAGCACAGTGGCTTTTACAGCAACAGTATGTAAAAAAAGCACTTGCTGAAGGATTGATAAAATACGAAGGTCCGCTTGGGGCATTGTATACAGCAACCTCTTCGATAAGAACAGTATATAGCCCAAATGAAGAGATGATGTATAAGTTTTCAATTCCTGTAAAAATAACGAATTCATTGAGGATAAATAGAACACATGAACTAAAAGCTGGAATTGTTATGGCTCGGTTAATGAATAAGATTAATTTCCTACAAAATTATCCATATTTCCGGATGATTGATGACCCAGCCTATATGACTGTAGAGTTCCCAAATCAGACGGAATCAGGGTTTGAGGTTATTTTTCGCTCAAACGTATTTCCTAAAGGATACGATGAAGGAATATGCATGATCGCTACTCTCGTGCAAGAGCCCTTACCAAATGAAAAATCAAAATTGTGTCAGCTCATTATGACAATCTCACAATCTGAATTCCGCTCTTTAGAGAGTGTGAGTTTAGATTGGTTTAAGGTCTATTGGAAATGTGCTATTGAATCATTATTAAGATTATACGATGAGCATGGAATAGCTCTCGAAGCACACCAGCAAAATAGTCTGTTAAACATTTCTTCAGGTTATCCAACTACTTATTATTATCGTGATAACCAAGGATATTACTTATCAAAAGCATATAAAGAAGAACTTCTTTCAATAGAGCCTTCTTTACATGAAACAGCTGAGCTATTTTACGAAGATTCCCTTATTCAAGATAGATTTACATATTATTTGTTTATGAATCAATTGTTTCCCGTTATTTCTCGATTTGGAGCAGATCAGCTAATCGATGAAAAAATCCTTTTGAAGTGGTCTACCGATCAACTGCACGTATTAGAAAAAGAATTTACAGGTTTCGGGAAGGCATTCGTTCGTAACATTTTACAACAAGAAGAGCTTGCGTTTAAAGCAAATCTATTAACAAGGTTTCACGATGTAGATGAACTAGAAGCCGAACTTGAACAAGCGGTATACACGAAAATTCCAAATCCGTTCGTTCTTCAGCATGAGGAGGCAGAGTATGCAGCAGCTACAGCCTTTAGCTTCTAAACAAGGAGAGCTACGTGTAAGGCGGCAACTTGTAGAAGCAATGATTTTTGAAGGACTAATTAAATATAAAGAAACTCGTCTAGATAAATGGACTTCCATTTTTACACTTGTTGGACAGAAGTGCACCTATCGTTGCGAAGGAAGAAGAATGGCATTTGATCGCATCCGAATAAATGGGGATAGTATTTTTCTAGTAGGAAAAGATGATAAGTTACTAGAAGCAAGTCTTGAGGATCTAGTAGATGAATTACTTTCGACTCGTAAAGACAAAGTTCGGTTACTGAAAGAACTTCATTTGACGAGAAAGCTTTGTGAATGGAATGAACATCATCTCCAAATGCCAATGTCGAGAAGAAAATCGAGCTATGAAGAATTAGAATCAGAAATCATTGAAGGACATCCATATCATCCTTGTTTTAAATCCAGAACCGGTTTTACGATCGACGACCATAAACACTATGGCCCTGAGGCAAAGCAATCATTTACCCTGCAATGGGTTGCAGTGAGAAGAAGCTATGTACGAATTTCTGTTCTTGAAGAGGAAGAGAACTTTTGGAAAAGAGAGCTAGGGCTTTTGCTGTGGGAAGACCTTCTTGCAACGCTAGCGGTTTTCGATGGAACATTTGAAGAATATACGTTTTTACCAGTTCATCCTTGGCAGTGGCATAACATGAAGCATGAACTAGTTGGCTTAATGGAGCAAAAAGATCTAATACCTCTAAATGTGCAAGGAGATTGCTATCGGGCAACCCAATCAGTGCGAACATTATGGAATTTTACAAATCCAAAAAAGGCGCAATTAAAATGCTCGATGAATATGGTGAACACCTCTTCATTACGAAAGTTACATGCTCATGCTGTTTGTGCTGCTCCTCATATTTCAGCATGGCTTAAACAGGTGATTCAATTAGACGCCTATTTACGAGAGGAAGTGTCTCTTGTTGTACTGGAAGAATATGCAGGGATTATTTTTGAACCGAATGCAAACAAACATAGTAGCAAACTAGAAGGACAGCTTGGCTCCATATGGCGAGAAAGTGTGCGCTCGTATATGAAGGATGAGGAGGAAGCGGTACCGTTTACGGTACTAATGATGATGGAGATAGATGGGCGTCCATTTATTGATGATTGGCTTTGCCGATATGGAACGGAGGAATGGGTAAAGCGCTTGATCGAAGTGAGTGTTATTCCTGTGTGGCACTTGCTTGTCGCTCACGGTATTGCTGTTGAAGCCCATGCGCAAAATATGATTTTATTACATCAAAATGGGTGGCCGACTCGGGTTGTACTAAGGGATTTCCATGACAGTGTCGAATATATGGAAGAATTCATTGCAGACAGAAGCCTAATTCCAGACTTTGAAACAATACACGATCGTTTTAAAGATGCACCTGTCGATCGTTATTATTGGATGTCTTCTGTTGAGGCTTTACGAGAGTTAGCGATGGATACACTATTCGTGTTTCATTTAAGTGAACTATCTTATGTGCTAGAAGAGCAGTATGAATTTGCAGAAACACATTTTTGGAGTCGAGTTAAGGACGGAATACAAAAGCACTTTGAACGCTTTCCATCATTATGCTCAAGAAATGAACAGCTTCAGCATACTAGCACACAAATTTATGTTGAATCTTTGCTAACAAAGAAACTTCAAAATCAAGAAGATGGTAATTTTCGACACATCGTCAACAATGCGTTGGCGCAAGCAGATAAAAAGGGGAAATGATGATGTTTTATGTCAATGATCAATTTTATACAGTAGAAGATATCGAGAAGCAATTTGAAATATATGAAAGCTTACCGCAGCTAAGGGCGTGTAACAATCGCAGATTAGCTATTTGTACGGATGACACTTTCCAATATATAGCTCTTTGTTTATACATTCGCGAAAAAGGTGGATCAGTTGTTCCAATCCATCCAGCGACGCCAAAAGAGGGAGCTGTACGGCTAGCTTCTTCAGCAGGTAGTCATCTTTTAATGTTCCAATCGATTGATACTTTCACCGAACTATCAAATCATTCCAATAACCAAGAAGGCGTATTAGTTCAAATGAGCTCAGGTACAACAGGAGCCCCGAAATGTATTGAACGAACGTGGAGTTCAGTGGAAGAAGAAATTGCAAGTTATGTGAAGACTTTACCTGTCGATTCCATGACAAATTCTGTTGTCGCTTGTCCGGTTACGCATTCTTATGGATTCATTTGTGGTGTTTTGGCTTGCATAAGAAGGGGGGCAAAGCCAGTTATTATTACGAATAGTAATCCTAAATATATTTTGAAAAAACTAAAAGAATATCCTAAGCACATACTCTATGCGGCTCCAGCGTTACTTTATACATTAAGTCGATTATTACCTATCGATCAACAATTTGATCGTGTGATGACGTCAGGAACTATGATGCCGCATAGCTGGTTGACATCATTAAGAGAGAAATCTAACCAAGTATTACAGCAGTATGGATGCTCTGAATCCGGATGTGTTGCGATTCATCCTAATGTGAAAGATCCGAAACAAATGGGCTACCCCCTTCCTCATGTGAAGGTAACAGCTGGTGACAAACAAACACCGAGCGAAATTATCATTGAATTGTCTACACAAACAATTTATACAAAAGATCTCGGCTTTATAGAAGATAATGTTCTTTCTTTTCTTGCAAGAATGGATGACACGATTAATGTAGCAGGCTTGAATGTGTATCCGCAAGAAGTTGAAACCGTGTTAATGGATGACCCAAGAATAGTCGAAGCAGTCGTTTATAAGAAACAAGACAACTTATCAGGAGAGCGAGTATGCGCACAATATGTGTCTACCGAACCGATAGATAATATGGAGCTTAGAGAATGGTGCCGGAAATACCTCGCCCCACATCAAATTCCGATGGAGTTTGTGTTTGTTCATGAAATTGAAAAGCTACCGAATGGCAAAGTAAGTAGAAAGAAGCTTGGAGGCATACCAGTATGACGCGACAACAATTGATCAAGAGCATCTATGAAATTTTGGAAAATTCATTAGAGTTGCAGACACTGTCTTCTTTTAATGAAGATGCCCGATTAAATGAGGATTTGTATATGGACTCCATTATGGTTCTTCAACTGATTCTTCATATAGAGTTGGATCTTGGCATTTCCATTCCTGATGAGGTTCTCGTTCCTAAAGATTTCAAAACAGTGGGAGCACTGGCAAGCTTTTTAGAAAAACAGCAAAAGGTAGAATAATCGGAGGCTAAAAATGATAAAAGTGCATTGTTTTGTAAGCTGTGTTTGTGAGGCTATTAAGAGAACGGAAGGCGTCGATCATAGGCCTTACTATTTTGGGGTATGGGACGCAGATTTTGATGTGCTCGATAATGGAGTGCTAACATACCACTCTGATCAAATTGATCATCATTTCTTTCAAATATGGTATGAAATGCTCTATGGAATCAAGCTATACAAATGGTATGACGATAAGCAATCAAAACAAGACAATATAAACAAATTGCTAAAGTTATTAGAGAATAAATCTCCACATCAACATGTGATGGTGATGCTAGATTTATCGATGCTTCCTGAGCGAGAGAATAAATTTCATCAACGTCCATTCCCTCATTATGTGATGCTAGAATCAACAGAAAATGAGGAAGATTGGTTTATGTATGACCCTGATTTTCGCTGGGAAGGGATTTTACCGAAAGAGAGAATTTTAGCTGCAATCCAAGAGCCAACTGTCGAAGGTGGTTATTACTTTAATTCTGAGACGATTATTGCGCCAACTACAGAGACGGTTGAAGCTTATTTTAATACATGTATAAAGCTGCATCGTAATCCGTTGACCGATGCAATTGCCGAGATTATTAAAGAGTATATTGCAGGAAAAGAAAAAGAAAATATGTCAAAACTTCCTACTGTATTAAAACAATTGCCAGTTATAGCGATCAGAAAATATGCGTATGAACATGCGTTTGCATTTTTTTGGGAAGCACTTGGCCGCGATGAGGACAGCTTTGACACATGGTGTGATGATATTGAGCGTTTAGTGAATGGCTATACAACGATACAGTATCGAGTGATGAAACTTGCGATGACACAAGATTTATTAGTAGCTAAAGATATTTTCGCGAAATTAGAAGAACAAAATCTCCTTGAGTTCAAGATTAAGCAAGGATTACAAGAAAGTTTTGAAGCATGGTTAACATTACAGCATAAGAAAGAGGTTATAGTATGAAACTATCTATTTGTACAATCTCGTTTCGGCACCATCTCCACTCCATTGACCAATTAGCCCAATTTGCAAAAAATCAAGGTTTTCAAGGAATCGAGCTCTGGGGTGTTCATGCAAAGAACTTGGCAGATGAACTACATTATGGAGCAGATTGGCTAAGCTCCTATGGTTTAGAAACGAGTATGCTTAGTGATTATTTGCCATTAGAAGCACCAATTTCCGAGATGATGGCTGAAACAGAAAAGTTATCATTACTTGCAAAGCGTTGGGGAACGAATAAGATTCGTACATTTGTAGGAAAACATGGCAGTTCAGACACAAGTAAAAAAGAAAGGAAAGAACTTATTTCCAGGCTTAGAATGCTCTGTGATTATCTTGAGTCAAAAGGACAGTATTTGCTTGTTGAAACGCATCCGAATACATTGACAGATAATCTACCATCAACGATGCAGTTACTAGAAGAAACGAATCACTCAAGCCTACGAGTGAACTTTGACGTTTTGCATATATGGGAATCAGGGATAAATCCTATTGTCGCCACAAAGCAACTTCGTCCTTATATCTCACATTTTCACTTTAAAAATATTGCCTCACGCGCACACCTCGATGTTTTTGCTCCAAACAATGTTTATGCTGCAGCAGGGTCGAGAGAAGGGATGGTTCCATTGTTTGAAGGTGCCATTGATTATAATGAATTTCTAGCAGAAGTACTTTCAATCGTGGAGGTAGATGCATCATTGGAATGGTTCGGATCGAATGTGAAGAGCGTATTAGCAAAAGATGTACAGGAGGTAAAGAAGGCGTTGCAGTTGGTGCAAGTTTAATATGTAAAAGCTAACTATCTGTTTTCGTAAAGGAAAGAGGCAGAGATTTAGTGAGAAAATCAGAAAAGTGCGGGAAATCAGGAATTGATTTCTCGCACTTTTTAAAGTTTTAACTAGTTTTGTCCATTTTCCCTCATCAGCAATAGATGCTTTTACTAAAACGCCTTCAGCTTAGTGGATTTAATTATAACCAATTTACTTTTCCAAAGCGTACTTATCAAAGTGATTATATAAAAATACGATCAAAAAAGTCTTATTCTGAAAAGTAGTTCAGACTATTGATATTGCAACATTTCCAACGTCTATAAATTGGTTATTATTGATAATTTGTCTATTATATGTCAATTTTGTAATTTTGAAGTTTTTTATTGTATTTATTTTATGTCTTGCATTGACTCACATCCCTCGAAAAAATAAAATGAGAACATTGGGAAATTTTCCTAATTAAAGGGCGCTTTTTTTCAGGGCTTGAAAAAGAAAATGCCCTCTTGCATGATGCATGATTGTCAACTAGTAAATGACTCATCATCACATAAGCAGGGCTCCATTTAGGAATTCTAATGCGAACCAAAAGACCAATCAAGTATCCGAAAAAACGCACGCCATTGGTTCAATGGGGTATACATTGTGTATCTAAAAACAATAACAAGCCCTGTTAAATTTTGTTTATCATTATCAAATAGAAAGATATTGGAGGATTAAAATGAAAATATTATTTATAACATCCGCACATAACAGCATGAGCCAACGTTTTTACGTTGAATTGACAGATAGAAAATATGAAGTGGATATTCATATCACCTCAACAAAAGACGCAATGATTCAAGCAATAGAAGTTTCAAAACCAGATTTGATTATCTGTCCGTTCCTGAAGACTGCCATCCCAGAGGAAATTTGGAAAAAGTATGTATGTATTATTGTACACCCTGGTATTAAAGGGGATAGAGGACCTTCTTCTATTGATTGGGCGATCATGGGGCAGGAGAGAGAATGGGGAGTTACACTACTTCAAGCAGATCAGGAAATGGATGCAGGAGATATTTGGTCTACAAATAATTATTCGATGCGTGAAGTTAGTAAAAGCACGCTATACAGACATGAAGCAACACATGCAGCTGTAAAAGGCTTACTTGATTTATTGGAGAAGTTTAAGGCATATCAAAAAGAAGAGTATTTTCCTGAACCATTAGATTATAATCATTCAAATGTGAAAGGTACACTTTTACCAACAATGAAACAATCTGACCGTAGAATTCATTGGCTTAGTGATAATTCTGAAACTATTGCAAGAAAAATTCGTGCTGCTGATAGTAACCCTGGCGTTCTCGATACTATATTCGGTGAAGAGTACTATTTATTCGGTTGTCATGTAGATGACAGAATAGTTGGGAATAGTGGGGAAATTCTTGGCTATCGTGATGATGCAGTATGTGTAGGAACGATTGATGGGAGTGTTTGGATTAGTCACGTAAAGAAAAAAGGTGGGATAAAGTTACCAGCATCACTTGCTCTAGCACATTTATTAAGGAATGTTCCTGAATTACCTATTAATCCTTTTGACGATATTGAAGGAAGAACATACAGAGAAATCTACTATAAAGAAAAAAATCAAGTAGGGTACTTGCACTTTGATTTTTATAATGGCGCTATGCACACCTCACACTGTAAGAAACTTCAACAAGCCATTAAAGAAGCGAAAACAAAAAATAGTAAAGTATTAGTTTTAATGGGTGGACATGATTTTTGGTCTAATGGCATTCACTTAAATACTATTGAATATGCTGAAAATCAAGGGGATGAATCGTGGGAAAATATTAATGCGATTGATGATATGATTCTTGAAATTCTAAATACACCAGACAAAATTGTTATGACTGCTATGCAAGGAAATGCTGGTGCAGGAGGGGTCATACTAGGTCTTACAGGTGATTTTATTTTTGCAAGAGAAGGTGTTGTTTTAAATCCTCATTATAAAAAAATGGGGAACCTATATGGTTCAGAATATTGGACGTATTTATTACCAAAACGCTTGGGGAAAGAGTTAGCTTTTGAAATTACTGAAACATGTCCTGCCTTAAGTACATTAAAAGCAAAAGAAATCGGATTAATTGATGATTATTTTAAAGGTAATGTCCAAGAATTTAATGAAAAAATACAAAAAGTTGCTGAATATTGGGCATCTTCGTCTCTTTATGATGAAATTATTGCAAATAAACAAGCAGAACGAGAAAGAGATGAAAAAGAAAAGCCATTAGCAGAATATCGCCATGAAGAATTAGAACAAATGAAGATTAACTTTTATGGAGAAGATAAAAGTTACCATATTGCACGGAAAAAATTTGTCTATAAAATAGCTTGTGATCAGCCAAGCGTTCTTCTAAATGATAAAATAACGATTTCAAATAATTAGTGCTAATTCCCTTTCATCGGAATGGGGCGGACCAAACGCCTACAACATAGAAGCGGGTTTGCCGTTTTGAATGATGAGATATAATTGATAGAAAATAAAGGGGAAGATACACGATGGGAATTATGGCCAGTTACTTATCATTAAACAATGCTTTAGCGGATGAAATTGCCGAGTTAAATAATTTCCATATCGTCAAGCGACTTGAGGAGCTTATGGAAAATCATAGCTGTCCCGTAAATGAAATGGATAAATTATGGGACGGATTGCATTGTTTGCTAACAGGGATCTCTGCCTCACAGCCAATCGAGAACCACCCATTAAGCGAGGCCATTGTCGGCGTTCACGTGCTGGATACTGAAGAATTTCTCAGCGTCATTGGTTCTGAAGAGCTTCCCCGGATTTTAGAAGCTCTTCATTCTATGGATAGGACTGTCTTGCAGCAACAATTCAAGCCAGCAATTTTTAGAGCCAAACAGATTTATCCAGATATTTGGGCGGACGATGAAGCCGTGGAGCTTTTCGCAGAACTTATAGCGGAACTCGATCAGTTAATCCATTTTTATGAACAAAGCCTTGCCCGGGGGCATGACATATTAATCAGCATTTATTAAAACCGCATCAATATTAAACCGTACCCTCCAAAATTTGTGTTTAAATAGATCATCACCAAAACGTATGGTTGATTTCCGTTCCGACTGGGCGCTTTGTTGCTGCCGCTTCGCTTTCGCACAGAGCAAAGCTTCCTGGGGGCGTCCGATGAGCCGCTTCGCTGCGCTGCAGGGTCTCATCTGTGACGCTGATCCCCGAGGAGTCGCCCAGTCTCCACTCCAATCAACTATTTACATAGTAGAAGTTTTAACAAAAGTCATCCACAACTTTTGGTGATGAACCGTTTAAATACTTGAAGAGGGATTCTTTTACTGGAAGAATGAGGATTACTGATGATCCTAACAAAGCGGTACAAGATGGAGAAAAAATGGAGTTGCTATGCAGTGCTTGTGAAGACGAATTTCAAAAGCTCGTAAGCAAACAAAAGTTCTATATACTTTTCCCTTTTTCTTCTCCTGATATTTGCTACCAGATAACATTTTAAATATCAAAGAAATAATCTGTTTTAGCCCTCGGATCTACTTCACGAGTGGCTTTAAAAATCAAGATGAATGATGGATTCCTGTTCATCCTGCATTTTAATTTTTTTCTAGAGGTTCAATATCCTTTTTCGGAGGGATGAGGTCAGCACTTGAAAAAATTGTTAAATACTTGGAATAATCAGTTGACAGTTGCTTTAAAAGTATTTAAGGCATAAAACGAACGAAAAGAGGCTGGGACATAACGAATTTGTCCATTATGAAAGTCGGATAATTTTCAAATTACTAACGCAATATAAATAGAAAACCCGAACTATTAGGAAACACTAAATGCATTTCGTCATGTAGTTCGGGTTTTTCAACAGCTAAAAACTTTTTGTCCAGCCTCATTCAAATTTTTATCCTAAATATCGATGATACAGTGTTTTCGCTTCCGCAATATCTTTTGTTCCGTGGACTAAAACCCGCCCGTCTTTAAAAATAACCAAACGGTGATTATCGACACTATAAGATAACAGATAAGGGTTGCGCTGAACATTTCCGCCTTGCTGCAAAAAAACTTTTTCCAGTTTGGCTAAATCCTGTTCTTCTTTCGCGGAAGGTCGGATTTGAACAGAATCTCTTCCGCATAGTACAGCTGTTTTTGTTTGATTTTCAAAGGATAGGTAGGGATATGTCCGATTGTTCCCGCATGATGGGCAATCATCTTTTTTCATCTTATCCACTTTTATTGCACTATATTGGTTTTTCCAAAGATCAAAAGATAGTAATTTATTTCGCAATGCTGCTGTATCATCCACTAATATTTTTAAAGCTTCACTTATCTGATGAGCAGTAACCATTTGCACGGTAGGACCGATGATTCCCGCGGTATCGCACGTTAAACCTCCGATAGGAACTGTTTCCAATAAACATGAAAAACAAGGGTTTTTTTCAGGAATGATCGTATATGTAATACCATAGCTCCCCACACAAGCGCCATAGATCCAGGGTACTGAGTATTTCTGCGAGACATCATTCATCATCATTCTTGTTTCAAAGTTATCGCTCGCATCAATCATGAGATCGGCCTGTTTTGCCCATTCTTCTAGCTCAAACACTGACGCATCCGCCACTATTGCTTCGACCGTTACAGTTGAATTGATGGCCTCCAGGCGTTTTTTTGCTGCGATCGCTTTAGGCATCCTGTTTTTTGCATCATCTTCAGCGTATAGCTGTTGACGCTGCAGGTTTGACCATTCCACATAATCTCGGTCCACAATCGTCAGTTTACCTATTCCCGCGCGGACTAGTGCTTCGGCATTTGTTGTTCCCAGCGCTCCAGCTCCAACAATCAATGCATGTTTAGCTGAAATTTTTTGCTGTCCGGATTCCCCGATTGGTGCAAATAATTGCTGTCGTGAATAGCGATCATTCATCCAATACTCATCCCTTCCAAAGGACTGCTCGCTGTGGCATAGCGTTTCTTCGGAATTCTACCAGCTTCAAAGCCAAGGCGTCCGGCCTCAATAGCAAGTTTCATAGCTTTTGCCATCTTGACAGGGTCTTTTGCTGCAGATACAGCTGTGTTTAATAAAATTCCATCAGCACCCAGTTCCATTGCCATTGCTGCATCAGCAGGAGAACCGATACCAGCATCGACAATAACTGGCACCGTTGCTTGTTCAATGATAAAACTCAAGTTAAGCGGGTTAATGATTCCCCGTCCGGAACCGATTGGTGAGGCTCCTGGCATTAAGGCATGGCAGCCTAATTCCTGCAGCTTTCTGGCTAAAACAACATCATCTGATGTGTACGGAAGCACAATAAACCCTTCCTTTATTAATTCTTCTGTTGCTATTAACGTTTCAACAGGGTCAGGAAGTAATGTTTTGTCACATCCAATGACCTCTACTTTAACCATATCGCAAAGGCCGGATGCTTTCGCTAGCTTCGCAATGCGGACGGCCTCGACTGCGTTTTTGGCTCCTGCTGTATTTGGCAATAAAGTATATTTTTTACTATCAAGCTTTTCTAAAAAATTTGGCTGGTTCGCTTCAAAGATATTCATTCTCCGAACGGCAAATGTTAGGACTTCTGACTCCGATTCAGCAACAGCCTGCTTTTGGATATCAAAATTAGGGTATTTTCCTGTTCCAAGCAGCAATCGGGATTGAAATGAATAAGGACCTATTTTTAACATAATTATCCGCCTCCAACAAAATGTACAATTTCAATGCGGTCTCGGTCAGAGAGCAGGGTTTCCTGATGATCAACTTTGTTCAGGATCTCTCCATTTACCTCAATTACAACTACTTTATCTAGCAATTTGTAATATTCAAGCAGGTCCGAAACGTACACAATTTCCTCTGACAACTTCAAATTTTCTCCATTTAGTATCACTTCCAAGATTTGTCCTCCTAACTAACTGATATTTGAGATCGATCAATGCGAAACGCAGAAAGAAACTGTTCATCTTCCACTTGACCTGTAAGCAACTGGGCTGTGAGTTTGCCAGTAAGCGGGCTTAATAGAATTCCGTTTCGATAGTGTCCGGCAGCTACAAATAGCCCCTTAATAGTAGGATGCTCGCCAATATAGGGAATCCCATCAGCTGTCTGTGGCCTAATTCCTGCCCACACCCGTTCCCACGGGGCATCTTTCAGCTGGGGAATCAGCTTCACGGCTTGCTCAATCAAGGTAGCAATTCCTCCAGCTGTTACTTGTTTATCAAACGTATTTTCCACGACTGTGGCCCCAATGTAAATTTCGCCATTTCGCTTAGGAACAAAATAACAGCGTTTATCTGAAAAAATAGACCTGTGAACGATCGGCTTATTCGGCTTTACAGAAAAACATTCTCCTTTCACAGGATAAACGGTCAGGTTGATTCCCGTATTTTTCATTAAATCGGCAGCCCAGGCGCCGGTAGCGACAACGACCTGTTCACAATAGAAGGCTCCCGCTGATGTGTTTACTCCTTTGACAACGCCGTTTTCATAGATAAAAGAAAGGACCTCTGTATTTTCGCGGATTTCTGTACCAAAATGCTCTGCAGCTTTTGCGAAGGCAAGTGATAATTTTGCAGGCTGCACATGGCCGTCATTTGGAAGGAACATAGCACCGGCAACAGTTGGTGCTAATGCAGGTTCCATTTCTCTTACTAGTGTTGCATCGAGCCATTGGATGCCGGAATCCCAGTTCTGCTGGAACAATACCTGACTTTTTAACGCTGTAGCTAATTCTTCCGTTTCTGCAATTTTTAACATGCCTTTATTCACAAATTCGATATCGATCCCCGTATATGTCAGTAATTCGTTAGTGATGGAGGGGAACATCGCCTGGCTTTTTAATGCCAATTGGAAAAATGGACCGTCGTGTTCCATTTCCGCCTGTGCTGCCAGCATACCTGCTGCTGCACTGGAGGCTTCGTTAGCCAAAGTTCCTTTTTCAAGAATGACGACTTTTTTTCCTAGTTTAGAAAGTTGATAGGCAATGGAAGAGCCATTAATTCCTCCCCCGATAATGGCAACATCAAATGTATTTTTCACTCATCACATCTCCATTTTAACTTCTTTTTGATAGCTTTTTATTGCAGATAGAGGATCATCGGCGTTTAAAACGCCTGACATCACAGCAATACCGTCGGCCCCGCTGTTTATTACCTGTTTAGTATTTTCAGGAGCAATACCGCCGATTGCAATAACAGGAATATCTAGTGAACCAGTAAGCTTTTTTAATTCCTCTAAACCCCTTGGTTCCAATCCTGGCTTTGATTGGGTAGAAAAAATATGACCATATATCACATAGTCGGCTCCCAAGCGTTGAACCTTTTTTCCTTCTTCGACCGAGTGAATGGAACAGCCAACCGTCAATTGAGGAAAGTTGGCTTTAATCATAGATGCATTCAAACTATGATAGGCTAGTTGGACTCCTTCCACACCTGTAATAACGGCAACGTCTACCCGGTCATTGATGATTATTTTGGATAACGGAACGCCAACTCGGGAAAGCAGGTTGACTGCTTCATATAATTCTTTTGCCGTCATTTGTTTTTCACGCAAATGGATAGCGTCGGCATATGGATGGATGTCTGCTAAAATTTCACTTAGTTGTTCCATTGGCATTTTTCCATTAGAAATGAGATGAATCGCTTTTGATAATAGAGTAATGGGGGTCACCTCTTTAAGACTTACCCGCCTTCCAAATGTAGGATGCAAAAAAGCCACTTTCTTTTTGGTAAAGAAAGTGGCTGGAGATGAAAAGGACAAATTTCCGTATACCACTTCCCTACGCTGGCATTAACCAGGTCAGGTTCATAGAGTCCCGAAGTCACACTTCAATCTCAGCCTTTACAAAGGCACCCCTAGCGGATAAGTTATTTATTTTATTTAATTTATTTCCAATATTAGCACTATTCATGAAGATGTCAATCATTATGAATAGATTACTAGGGGTTCCATTTATTTGGCTGGGAGAAAACGAATTTACCAGTGTAGAAGAGTAATGGAAAAAATAAATCTTCCCTGCCTTTAAAGCTAAGTTCAATAGTGGGTGTGGCTAACGGTCAATATGAATATAAAGCTGGGTGGGAGTAGTTTTGTATATTTTCTCAGTGCGGAGGTGAAATATTCTATTGAGTGCTTATATCGAAAATTAGTAAAATGGGCAAGGATGGTAATTTAAAAGGTTATCGGTTACGTGCAGAAGAATGGCTCAAAAAACTTGCAAAAAGAGAGCCCAAATTGTTTCCTCATTGGGCTCTTGGAATGATTCCTTAATAGCTGAATAATAAGAGCCGTATGAATCGAGTGGTTCACGTACGGTTCTGTGAGAGCCTTTGGGTGAAACGCCCATTGGCTACTTTACTGTGAGGTCGGGAGTTAATCACTTTCACCTATTCGATTGAAAAGGATAGAGCTAAAAGGTAAATGATTCTCTGTTCAGATTTTGTTCATGCAAATTATGATAGTATTTGAAATGGAGTTGATATAAAAATTTAGAATATGTAGCGTTATATTGATAATAACAGGAGACAAGAATGAAAAAGAATATCCTTATTATTGTAAGCATTGTCATGTTGTTCACTTTTGTCTTTTTACTGGGGAATCGACATTATTTCTCCGAAAATCCCCAGGTTGTAAAAGATGGAATCGCAACTATTGATAGTGAGCAATTACAGAGTCCCATAAAATTGGAGGGGAAGTGGTCCTTTTATCCAAATGTCTTGATACCATCAGGGGAGTCACTAGATACCTATAAAAATAAACGTATTGATATCGATGTTCCGAAAAATTGGTATAAATATGTGCAGCCAAATGAAGAAGGGATTGCGGTGGGGACTTATCATATTAAAATAAAGGTACCTATTGAAGGACAATATGGTTTATATCTTCGAACGATACGGCAATCAAATCGCGTATTTATCAACGGTGTAGAAGTGGGGGCAAAGGGGAATCCTAGCACAACACTAAATGATTATCGAACTGAAAATGATGATAAATATACTGTTTTTGCAAGAAGTGCTAATAAAGAACTCGATATTCTCATACAAGTAGCAAATTTTCATTTTCCACAGGCGGGAATTATATACCCGGTGGAATTCGGGACAATGGAAGCTATTCAATATAATTACCTGAAAAAACTTCTGTTGGATGCTTTAGTTAGTATCGGATATATTATATGCGGGTTAATTTATGTCATATCTTATGGACAAAACCGCAAGCGAAAGGAAGAACTGTTTTTTGGGTTATTTACAATACTATTAGGATTCTATATGTCTGTTATTAATCAGAAATTGTTTTTCCAATTTACCCCTATGCTTCTTACTGCTGATCAACTTCGATTACAGCTAGGGATTTTACCACTAGCGCTTATTTGTTTAACGCTCTTTATTTATCATATGTACCCACAATTGGCAAAAAAAGCAGTTATTTATTCAATTATAATTTTATTAGGTATTGTTTTTGTCATATATGGTATATACAACCCTTTTACTCAAAATCAAAGAGCTACTTCAGAAGAGGCGGTCATATTTAGGAAAATAGTATATTTAGCTCTTACAGCACCAGTTGTATTGTATAATGTGTGGATTTTAATTCGTGTTATGCTGAGACGTCTTGAGGGAGTACGATATATAGTAATAGTTTTGACAGCTATTTGCTGTTATACAACTTTGTTGATTTTAAATTTCTTTACAGATATGCCATTTGATTATAGTGAAATTGTGTTGTTTTTACTTGTGCTATTAAGCTTTGCATTATTGTTAAACTACCGTTCCAATGTAGCATATATGAGAATTCAAGAACTATCAGAAGAATTGCTTGCACATAATCAAATGAAAGATGAATTTTTACTTAAAACTTCCCATGAATTACGAACGCCATTAAATGGTGTTTTAAATCTATCAAAAATGTTAATGGAAGGTGCTCAAGGACCGTTGAAGCGCACCCAACAGGAGCAGGTAATTTTAATTCATAATGTTACACAGCGTTTAAGTCATTTAGTAGAAGATTTATTATTTGCATCTAATCAAATGACTGGAGAAGTGCGGGTGTCTCCGCGGAAAGTGCCAATAGCTGTTATAAATGATGTAGTAGCAGAAATTCGAAGTATAATGTCAAAGAATAACTACTTACGTCTCATCACTAATGTGGACATTGAACTACCAGCCATGTTTACAGATGAATTACGCTTTAAGCAGGTCCTATACAATTTATTGCACAACGCCATACAGCACACGAAAATTGGAGAAATCACAGTAACTGCATATGTTCATCATCAACATATGATTATAGAAGTTAGTGATACAGGTTCTGGTATTCCACCGCAGGATTTAGAGCGTATTTTTAATGCATTTTATCAAGTAAAAAGTAATCACAAAAAGGAAGGTCTAGGTTTAGGTTTAAGTATTGCTAAAAATATTGTAGAAAAGTTAAATGGTGAAATTCATGTAACAAGCTCGCTTGGGATGGGCACAACATTTACGTATACGATGCCGCTAGCTTCAGAGGAGCAAGAGAGCAATGAACAATCATCTGCAATTGTTTCAAATATAACTTCAGAAGTACTAAAGCTTGAATTACCACTAATCTATAATGGAAATGATAAAAAAATACTTGTGGTAGATGATAACCATGTTAATATTAAAGCTTTAGCTGACGTATTGGCTTTAAAGGGATATACAGTGATAGCGGTTGATAATGGCTTTGATGCAATGAACTATATTAAAACCAATCAAGTGGATTGTATGTTAATAGATTTAATGATGGATGGTATGTCAGGGTTTGAATTATGTAAGCAAGTACGAAAACAATATGACATGTTAGAGCTACCAATTATAATATTGACAGCCATTATGAAGCATTCTGATTTAGTATTAACGTTACAGGTTGGGGCCAATGATTATCTACAGAAGCCTATTGCGATGGATGAATTATTAATTCGTATTGAATCTTTACTAGCTGTTCGTCAATCTTCAATAGATGCAATCGAAGTGGAAATGAATTATTTGTATTCACAGGTAACACCGCATTTTGTTTATAATACACTTAATACAATAATTGGATTAAGCTATACTAATATAGATAATACGAGAGAAGCACTTTACTCTTTGGCGACATATTTCCGTGCAAAACTTAATGTTCATTATCGCCATAGTTTTGTTTCGATTGAAGAGGAAATAGAGCTTGTAAAAGCATATCTATATATAGAAAAGATGCGTTTTGGCGATCGATTGATAGTCAAATACGATATTGATGAATCTATTGAGCTAATGATTCCTGCACTATCCATCCAGCCATTAGTAGAAAATGCTGTTTTTCATGGTATATCCAAAAAACAAGAGGGTGGTACGATAGAGGTAAGTGTCCGACGAGAAGGACAATTTATTCGTATTAAAATATATGATAATGGGGTAGGTATGTCAGAAAGAAAACTACAACAATTATTAAATGAAGAAAGCTCTCGTATTGGTTTTTTAAATCCATTAAAAAAAATTCAAATTAATAAAAAATGCTAGCCTTCGCTTATATAGTGAGGAAGGAAAGGGTACGACCGTTTTAATACTATTACCAGAGGGTGATATGAAACATGAATATTATTATCATAGATGATGAAAAGATGGCTATTGATGTTTTAAGTATTATGTTACATCGACTTTCACAATTCCAAATTTCTATTAAGGGCGCATTTACGAATGCAGTAGATGCCCTTGCCTATATTGAAAAAGAATACATTGATATCATATTTTTAGATATTGAAATGATTGATATGCATGGCTTACAGGTGGCAAAACAGTTATTAAGAAGACAGCCATCCTTGCAAATAATATTTGTTACAGCACATGCTCAATTTGCGGTGGATGCATTTGATGTGGAGGCAACAGATTATTTGTTGAAGCCTGTGCATGAGAAACGACTCATTAAAGCATTGACAAAAGCGCATCAAAGGCTTCAATTACAAGTAAAGGAAGAGCAAGAGAGCAAAAGGATATATGCACATACTTTGGGTAGCTTTTACTTACTTGATTTACAGCATGAGGTCGTGAAGTGGCGTACAAGAAAAGTGAGCGAACTATTTTTATATTTATTGTTTCACCAAAAAAAGCCTATATTAAATGTCGCTATTATAGATGAGCTATGGCCAGACTTAGTTGTAGAAAAGGCAGCAAGTAATTTACATACAACGATTTATCTATTAAGAAAGCTTCTAAAAGAAAATGGCCTAAAAGATCCAATTCAATTAGTGAATAATCATTATCAGTTGAATGCTGAAATTGAAAGTGATTATGATGAACTCAATAACTTACTAGACCGGGAGAATCATGATGAGACGTCAATTCAGCAATTACTAAATTGCTATGAAGGTGATTTTTTAGCGGAGGAAGAATATTCATGGGCTATTCAAATAAGACTCCGCTTAAAGCAAAGAGTATTGCATGCGCTTGAAGAGTATGTTGTAAGTACAAACGCTGTTAATTCTCTTTTGAAATATAATTGCTTACAAAAGTTGTTAGAGCTAGATGAATTCAATGAACAGTATATGTTTCTACTGTTAGAATTCTTAATTGAGCAAAATAAAAAACAGGATTGTTTAAAATGCTTTGAAACTATACAGACAAAATTAGCTGAAATTGGTTTATCTGTTCCGGAGAGAATTAATAAAAGATATAACGAATATTTGGCAACTATATAGATTTCTAGCAGTCTCAAATATTAATAGTTCTAATTCATTTTCATTCAGATGGAAAAAGTCATGGTTGCTACGAAATTGATTGAAAGTAGTATAAACACCCCGTAGTAGTTATTATATCTAACATCTACGGGGTATTTCTCTAAATAATAAGAGTGTCAGTCTATCCTATCCGCTCTTTTAAAGATAAGGCTTAAATGATATTGGATATTCTTTAGTTTTCTTATACATTTCGATTATACAAGCTGCTAATTGTTGAATACCAAGTTCTATTTTCTTTTCTTCTACTTGTGAAATACTTAGTCGGATTGCTTTCTTTTTGTTACCATCTAAGTACATTCTAGAAGCATTGTCTACGTAAATACACTTTTCTTGCAATAGAAAAATCAAATCATCAACATCAATATGCGAAGGTAAGAAAATGGTGAGATAAAAACCGCTTTTAGGTTTTGTAAATGATATAAAGTTTGGTAAATATGTTGTACAAGCGTTTATTAATATCTTCATTTTATTTATATACAATTGTTTTATTTTTTCTAAATGATAGTGAAACATCCCACTTTTCAAATAGATTTCTAGTGCACCTTGTGAAAGTGCAGATGTATTAAAATCAGAGCTAAATTTATATCGTACAAAGGAATTGACCATTGTTTCAGGAAGGACAACAGTAGCAATGCGTAATCCAGGTAAAAATACCTTTGAAAAGCTTTTTATATAAATAATTCGCTCATTCGGTTCGTAGGTAAACAAAGGATCTGCTTTTGAATCAACATCTAGTTCGGCTAAGTAATCGTCTTCAACAATGTATACATCATATTTTTCTGCAAGAGCAACGATTTTTTTCTTCTCTTTATTTGTATAATAGTGACCAAGTGGATTATGACACCTTGGTACAATATAAAAAAATTTAATATCATTGTTTCGGAACAGGGATTCTAGTCGTTCGAAATCTATTCCGTCCATCGTTAAATCAATCCCCAATATTTCACATTGATTTAATTGTAGGGTGTCTATCATACCAAAATACGTCGGTTGCTCAATTAATATCTTCTTCTTTCTATTTGGGAATTGTAAATTTGATAGTATATGTAACGCTTGTTGTGATCCAGAAGTAATGACAAGACGCTCAGGTTTTGTGAACACCTGTAAATATTGCAAATAATTCACCAACTCTTTTCTTAAAGAATAGAGACCCTGTTGATCACTGTACGTGAATAATTGTACTTTATAATGATCAATTGCTTTGTTTATACAATGTTGAAAGTCTTCATATGGGATAACGCTTTCATCTGGACCTGCAGATAAAAAGTCTATTTTTTCCTTTAGGCTAGGTACTTGATAATCATCAATAATGTAATAGCCACTTTTAGGTTTAGCATACACAATATGTTGTTTTTGCAGTTCTAATAATGCTTTTACAACTGTATTTTTACTACATTGAAAATGTTCGGCAATTATTCGAATAGAAGGTAACTTATCTCCGGCTTTTAATTGTTCCTCTTTAATTTGTTGTTTAATCCATTCCAAAATCCTTTTATATGTTGATAACATTTATACCCTCCTTGGAATCTGTCCCAGGACAGATGTGGATTATTGCTCTTTGGAAAAGAGTCATTATTCATTACAATCATGATTAATTAGTTAATTCGTTTAACTATAAGTATGGACTACTTTAGGGCAGTCTTAAAGGAGGGATTTCGATGGCTATAAAAAAAGGAATGATACTGGGGTTTATTGGTATTATTTGCTTTAGTTTTACACTACCTGCGACTAGCATTGCTGTACCATATTTTGGGGCAACAATTGTTGGTTTAGGTAGGACAGTTATGGCGGCAATTATTGTTGTTATTTTGTTTATCATAAAAAAAGAAAAAATACCTAATAAGAAACATATGAAGGGTATAGTTATTGTAGCAATTGGAGCTACGCTTGCCTTTCCGCTATTAACAACATTTGCGATGAAATCATTACCCGTATCGCATGGAGCAATTGAACTAGCTTTATTACCACTTGTGACAGCTGGATTTGCGGTTTGGCGTGGAGGCGAGAAACTTACAAAGCGTTATTGGATTGCTAGCGTAATAGCTGCCATATCTGTTGTTGTGTATGCTATGTATTTAGGATTAGGTCAATTACAAAAGGGTGATATTGCACTGCTAGCAGCAGTTTTATTACTTGGATTAAGCTATGCAGAGGGTGGAAAACTTTCTAAAGAGCTAGGTAGTTGGCAAGTAATTGCTTGGGCTATTGTATTTGGTGCTCCGTTTTTTGTAATTCCTGTAGGATTAAGCTTATCCGCTAATATGCTACAAGCACCTATAGAAGCTTGGATTAGTTTGTTATATCTAGCAATTGTGAGTCAATTTTTTGCATATATTGCTTGGTATACTGGAATGTCTTTAGGTGGAATTGCGAGAGTAGGTCAAATACAATATTTACAGCCATTTTTAATGATTGGTTTTTCGGTATTGTTCTTAAGGGAGTCAATCACGTGGGTAACCGTTGTTTTAGCTTTAGTTGTTGTAATATGTGTGATGATTGGGAAAAATGCACCTGTAGCTAAAAAAGAAACTAATCATGATAATCTTGATTTTAATTAAGAGGCTTAAAGAAATTATTGATACTAATCGTATATTGGAAACACATGCGGATGAATCGGTGAACTTAAAGATAATATCATCTGACGCGTCAATAAGTTTAAATTTGTAATTCACCATTCAAAAAGACATCCAAGACCTATCAAAGTTATTGTTTCGTTTAATTTTTCTATGTCTCACAATCATGAGTAACACCCACATTTTAACGAAAATATACACTATGCTAATTTCAATATAAAACGAGCCGATTTTTTTATCTAAGAGAAAAATCGGCTTTAATTATGTAAGTCTGTTGTAATACGAAGAATTCTAATGTTGAGGTATCTTTTACATTAAATCGATACTCCGAAAAAGTTTCCTTGTTCCAATCTCAGTGGTGAAATCTGTTATAACAATTCTTCATTATTATGTGTTATTTCTTTGCTGTAGTAAAAATAATGCTAGTCCGATTAAGATGAGTACGATTCCTATACCTTGTTGTAGAGAAATAACCTCATCCAAAATGAAATAAGCGAGTATACAAGTTCCAAGCGTCTCTCCTAATATGCTCATTGAAATAACAGAGGTACTTAGCCATTTCAACAACCAATTAAAAATCGTTTGCCCTAAAATTGTTGCAATAAACGCTAATCCAAAAAAGGACAGCCATGTTTGTGCGGAATAATTAACAAAAGAAGTTTGCTGGCTGAAAACGAAAATACTTAAAAATAGTGCACTACTAGTATAACCGATGATTGAATAAGGGATAAGAGATAGCCTTTTTCGAATATACTGCCCAATGAAGAAGTAGGCCGTAATAACACCTGCTGCAATAAAAGCAAGTATATCGCCAAATAATGCCTGTCCACTAATTTGGAAATCTTGCCATCCGATGACGATACTACCGGCAATTGCAACGAGACAGCCCATTATAGCCCCTTTACTGAAGCGCTCTTTGAATAGAAAATAACCGCCAACCATCGAAAAAAGGGGCTGTAATGTGACGATGACAGTTGAACTTGCTACTGATGTGTAATTTAATGATTCAAACCACAATAAATAGTGTGCTGCTAGAAATAAACCTGAGAGTAATCCAAGTCCCAATTGTTTTTTAGATAATGAACCTAATTCTTTATAGTTCTTTTTATTTACTAATAAAAATGGTAAAAGCATTACTGCTGCAAAAAGCATCCGATAAAATGCTGTAATTGTTGCAGGTGCATCTGCTAATTTCACAAAAATTGCTGAAGTAGACAATGCAAATACGCCCAAAAATAAGATTGTGTATGAAATAAGTGGTGATTTCAAGACTGTTTCCCCCTTTAGGTTTGTTTACTATAATGGAAAAAATACATTATAATATACAAGTGTAAGTGTAAAATATTTATGTTATTGAAAAAAGCATTTTTTCTCCATGTTTAGTATGTCAGCACAAAAGGCAACAAACATACATTATTTTAAAAGGGGCATTCTACCATGAAAAATCATCGCTTAGGACAAACAGTATTAAACTATCGTAAGAAAAATGGTATGACAATTCGTGAGTTTGCTGATTATGCAGGAATTAGTACATCACTTATTAGCCAAATTGAAAGAGGACAAGGAAATCCATCGTTAAGTGTGCTAGAGCTAATTGCAAAAGCACTAAACGTGCCACTTTTTACTCTGTTTGTTAATGAAATTGATACAGATTCACTCATTTCCAGAAAGCAAGATCGAAAGAAAATATATCGCGAAAATAGCGACCATATTGTCTATGATGTATTAACACCAGACTTTATGAAGGCGCATATTGAACTCTTAATGATGGATTTGAATGCAAATACTACTACTACAGAGAGTCATTACTCACATGACGATAAAGAAGAGATTGCTGTGGTTATGAAAGGTCAAGCATATGTTGAACTGGAAGGAACCGAATGTTTTTTAGATGAAGGAGATGTTGTACGGATTCCCCCAAATGTTAAACACCGATTTTTGAACAAGAGTGATGAACCTAATCATATTTTATTCGTACTAACCCCATCACTAGTTTAAATAGCTCCTTCACATGTAAAAGAAAGTGTGAATTTAACCGTAGAAAGGGGGCTATAATGTGAAGTTCAAATTTTTTTCGATTTCATAATGAAAAGAAAAATACCCCCAACTTTATGCGATTAAGAATTGGCTCTATGGATTAGCTTCTAATAAATCTCGCCATAAATCCTCGAAATATAAATGGCAAATTCCCAAATACTCTTTATCAGGAGGATTTATACGGGAGAATCTATTTTTTAAAATACTTTCTTTAATGTACACCCGTAAACGAATTCTTTTGATTTTATGATATAGGTTAACCCTCAAATAAGACTAATCCTCCTAAACCCCCCCTTTATGTCCTACTAATCTTTGGAACAAATAATTAGAATTATTATTCAAATTCGGTATTTACCCCAATGAAAGAACTTATTAATCTTTCATTTTCTGTGGTGAAATGCTGAATATAGCGCTTCAAGGAAGCTAACAGGAAAAGGGGAGTTTGGATGGATGGATTTTAGTTTGAGGTTGTTAATAACGAAACCCCTACAACCATATTAATTTTGAAAGCTATCTATTAGCGGAACCGAGTTTTTTGCAATCCAATCTTTTGGACCAAAAGGAATTTTGAAAAAACTTGAGTTTCACATAGTGTCAAGCTTTATAATACTACTAATTCGTGCTAATTTTTTTTGGGTGAATTTCTTGGGAAAATGATTAGCCGAAAAAACATGGGATGAAATTTAATGAATAGAATTTTATCTATAGGAGGGAATAAATATGCTTTTATTTTCACAAACGATAACTGACTTTTGGGAGTCGCAATTTTTAAATGGAGACGTTATCTACAACGATGGAATTTTTACTGTCACCATCAACCATGACCTGAGTGAAGACAGTCGGGTCATGGTACTGGAAACAGCTGATGGTCGGGTATTGGCAGTCTTAACACCTGAAATGGCTGAGGAGTTAAACCTTTCTAAAGGACAAGAGCTTTCTGAGCTAGCCTTCCGCAAGAAATTGAATGAGGGAGGAGTCACACTACATGGAGCGGTTTATCTTTTTTATTTTTCGGAAGCAGAAAAGAGCATCTTGTTGCAAGAGAACCTGGAAGATACAGTGCGGCAATTAACAGAACAAGATGATGCGATTTTCTCAGAGTTTGAATCCTCCGCCACTGAACAAGATTTGGATGACGCTTTTGTGGAGTTGGCTCATTGGGCAGCGTTTGGTTCTTTTGAGCATAATCGCTTGGTCTGTGCATCCAGTATTTATCCTTGGGAAGAAGATGTGCAAATTGCGGATCTTGGTGTACTGACTTTGGCAGCTTTTAGAGGAAAAGGTCATGCGCGCAAAGTGGTGCGTTCAATCTGTAAATACGCCTATGAGAAGGGATACGAACCACAGTATAGATGTCAGCTTGATAACGAGGCTTCTACATTTTTAGCTAGTGCAGCTGGCTTGACGCTATTTGGAAAGTGGGATGTCATTTCCCCTAACTGCACTGTCAAATAGTATGAGTAAGCAAATACTAAGTTTATAAAGATAAAAAAGTTAAGGAAGTGTGTTTATGAGTAATAAAAAGGTGTTAAAAACATTTCAGTTTGATGTAACTGAAGAACCAAAAAGTATTTATCCGTTTGCTCCTGTTTACAAGGTGGAACAAGGAGGGGAGTCTTACATTGTTAAAAAGACGGTATCGCCGATTGAAGATGCAATGAAGCTTGCAAATTTCGTGAGAAGATTGCATAAAATGGGTGTTCCAATTGTGGCTCCTGTCCCAATGAGTGTTGACAATCCTCAACAAATAGATGAAACAGCTTGGGTAGTTTATCCGTTTATTAAGGGCAAGTCCTATACAGGGAAAGATGATGAAATCTATGAGGCCGGTAGGTTGCTTGGTCAAATTCATTCCTTATCATCAGAGAATAATGAAGAAGGTCTGGATATCTATGATGAGTTTGATTTTGAGGAACAGGAAATAAAAGAGGATTTAGAAGAAATAATAGGTCATGCTAAGAAGAGGGGAATTTCACTGGATGAAGGTCATTTAAGTGAACAGATGCTCAGAATTATTGAACAGCAAGAGACCTTAAAGTCTTTGAAATTACCATCTGTAGCTACACCCTATGATTATAAGGCAGATAATCTAATATATAATGATAATGCAAAGCCTTATCTCATTGACCCGGATAACGCTGTCTTTTTACCAAGAATCTATGATTTAGCACTAGCATTGCTTCTTTTCCACAATGCATTGGCTACAGCTCCTGATCGTATATTTGATATTAAACAATGGACCTTATTTAAAAAAGGATATTTTCAGTTTGTAGAGATTACAGATATTGAAAGAAAGTATTGGCCTGACGTTGTAAGGCATATATTCTTGGATGAAGGTATTTGGTTGATGGCTGACTTTGAAGAAGGTTGGGATGATCAAAGGCAAGTTAACTTTTTCAAATCTCTATTATCACTAATCAGCGATATGGAATTTTATGATTTAAAATAATGAATTCATTGTAACAGTAAATTGATTCTTCACTTATAGCTTCAGCTGAAAGAATATCCTAATATTAAATATAGGATATTCTAAGATAGTAGTAATTTTTATAACAGGTTCTTTTGATGTCATACGGTACTTCGTAAGTATGAATCAAAAGAACTTTTTAAGTTGAAGAATAAATAATAATTTAATGGATATTAGTTCTACAGTAATTCATCTATGAAATTTCAATATTTCGCCAAAATAGAAGATAATAGTTTGCCATCAATATTTCCACCGGATATAACTAGTGCTATGTTTTGTCCGCCAATTTGTTCTTTATGCTCCATTACTGCAGCTATAGTAGTAGAGCTTGCAGCTTCTACAATATATTTTTCTTCCTTTGCCATAAAACTAACCGCCTTTGCAATATTTTCCTCTGAAACTAGTATAAATTCATCAACATAATCTTTTGCCATTTCATAACTTAACTTTCCTATACCACCAATTAGAGCATCACAGATTGATTCTTCACTAGGGTATTCTTCAAAGAAGTGATTTTCTCTATAAGAATTTATCATGGCGGGACATGCCTCTGTTTGGACGCCAATAATACGAATGTCTAGCTTTATAGATTTCGCAGCAACTGCAATACCTGTAATCAAACCTCCTCCGCCAATTGGAACAACAATCGTATCAATATTAGGTAGTTGCTCTAGGATTTCTATTGCAATGGTTCCTTGGCCAGCATATACTTTAGGGTCACTATAATATGCATCTATAAAAGTAAGACCATTTTCCTCTATATAGGTCATTCCAAGAGCATGTGCTTCATCATAACTATTTCCCATTAGCATAACATCAGCACCAAAGTATTTAATTTTATCAATTTTACTTTGCGGTGTGCTTTTAGGAACAATCACCTTTGCATTTCGGATACCAAGAATTGAAGCTGCATAACTAACAGAGCTTCCATGATTACCTGAAGAAATTGTTGCAATGCCACGTTCTTTTTCTTCTGTTGTGAGTGTCATCATTTTATTGAATGCACCTCGAATTTTAAAGCTTTTAGCTCTTTGAAATGATTCAAGTTTAAAGAAATAGCGTTGATTTTCATCCCCTAAATAATAAGATTCTTCTAAAGGTGTTGTTGGGACATATTTCTTAATACGTGTATAAGCATCTAGGATTTCTTGATAGTGTAAAGTCATTTTATTATCTCCTTTTAAAGGTTTGATGTAGTGCCACGTTCACTTTTTTCTGCCTGTTTCAATGCTATATCAGCCGTTGCAATATCTAAAAGTGCCATGCCAGTAGCATCAAAAATTGTTATTTGATCATTACTTGTTCTTCCTTTAACGTTGCCAACGATTAAATCTCCTAGTTCCCCAATGATATTTGTTTCAGCTATAATACCTTGTTTAATCGGAATTTCAATTTCACCAACCTCTTTACAATGTTTCAAATCGTCTACAAACAGTAAGGATGTGGTTAGTATTGCAGCATCTATTTCTTGCTTTCCTTCCATATCCGCGCCTATACATGAAATATGTGTCCCTTTTTGAAGCCATTCTTTTTTGATGATTGGTTTTCTCGATGGAGTAATCGTAATAATAACATGACTATCCTGTACAGCTTCTTTTAAATTTTCTACAGCTTCAAATAAGATATCCTCTATGTTTATGTCGAATTGATGTTTAAGTTTAGAATTGATTCCTTCCACAAAACTTTTTGCGTTAGATAGTTGCTGCGCAGCTACTCGTACTTTTTTAATAGTTGGCATTGTTGTCAATACAGCAGCAATTTGGAAGACTGCCTGATTCCCAGCACCAACAATTAATAAGTTTTCCGCATCTTCTCTAGCTAAATATTTAGCACCTAATGCACCCGCAGCTCCAGTTCTCATACCAGTAATATAAGCTGCGTCTGTCATACCAAGTGGAATCCCTGTTTCCGCATCAAATACAGCAATCATTCCAGTGTTGGAATACCTTTTTCAGTATTATTTCCAAACCAAGTGACTGTCTTATGACCGAAAAGTTTCTTACTTTTTAAATATCCTGATTTAATATCTAAATCTGCTTTATCTCGGTTGAATTCATAAAATACTGTTGGCCATACTTCTGTTAAGCCTTCACTCTTAGCTATATAAACACTTTCAACAACTTCTATTACTTGTTGCATGGAAATTATTTTCATTACATCTTCTTTACTAAGAATACGGATCTTAAACATAATAATCATCTCCTTATTTGCTACTTGAAAAATTAATATTTGTTGTCAATTACTAAAATCTTTACGGTGCAAATCTCTCCTTTATATATATGAAGTTGCATTTACCCTAAAAAAGACAATAAAGCACTGAATCTCACCCCTCCTAAAAAGGCCCTAACGGAGTGAAATCCAGTGCTTTTAATTGTTTTTACCCGGGGGTAAAAACAAGCATCATATTATTTATTTTATAACTCAAAATAAAAATATCATAGTTTTATTAGATTAGCAATAATAATTTAAATTTTAATAATAAATAGAACAATCAGATGGGGGATGGGACAATTAAATATCGATTTTCAATAATGGAGACTTACCTTTATTAAATTATTAAATAAACCTAAAAACTGGTTAGGTGAATCTAACCAGTTTTTTCAAAAAGTAAAGTCTGAAATCTAATTTTTTATTGGCACCCACAGTTCAACTTCAGCATTCATTGGGTTTCCATTCAAAAGAACTTCTAGAATTTCCTTCCCGTTAAACTTTGAAGCATTGTCTTCATTTGTAAAAAACTCATTTTCAAGTTTATCAAACAAGAGCCTTGAAACTCCACCGTGTGTTTGAAGTACTGCATAAGATTGTGAAGGTATTTCTAAATTTTCATATCCGTCTATAAAATCACCTGATACTACACCTGCAAAGTATTTTATTCCGTTTTCGAATAATAGCTGCATAACCTTTTTTATCAGTTGAGAGAGGCATAAGTTCTTTCATCATGCCTTGCTCAAACAATTCCTTATAGAATTTTGTTTTTTCTTTTGAGTAATTTTCATCATTTACTCCTTGACCGTGTATCTCAATACTCCTCCCAATTAGTTTAAATGTTTCTCTGTTTTTGACTTTCATGATCAATAACCTCCTTTGGTTTATGCTATAATCTTATCAAAGATAATATGGCAACTGTATGTCATATTAAAAAGAGATTTATGAGGGAGATTTTATGAAAATAGATAGGCATTTAGGGATAATTTCTTACCTAATTGATCATAAAAAAACAACAGCTAAAGAATTGGCTGAAAAATACAATGTAAACATACGAACAATTATGCGAGATATAGATGACCTTACGTTGTCTGGATTACCACTGTATTGCGTAAAAGGTAAAAATGGTGGTATATATTTGATGGATTCAGTTGAATTAAATAAACCTCCGATGTCGAAATCAGAGTTGATGTCTATTGAAACAAGTTTAAAAAGCAGGCTACAAGTACTAGATGATAACTCGACGTTTAATGCAATATTAAAATTAAATAAAATTGGAGAAACTCCAGATTTTGAAATAGACCTGTCTCTTTCGAAAGGAAATACGGAATTAAGAAAACTTGTTTTGGATTTACTTTCAGCTATACGAAATAATGCATTAATTAGTTTTTACTATATAAATTCAAAAGGTGAAGAATCAAAAAAGACCACTGAACCATATAGAGTTGTATATAAAGATAGAAGCTGGTACATGGATGCTTATTGTACTGCCACAGAACAATTCAAAATCTATAAACTTGCAAGAATATCAAACCTAAATATTGTAGGTACCTTCTCCAAAAGAGAATACCGACCACTTTCTTATAATGGTGGTGAATGGATGGAGAAAGATAAAGTACCAGTTACTCTTTTAGTAAATAAATTAGTTATTGATAAGTTTTTAGAATTACTAGGAAGAGAAAGCATTACGAATGTAGATGATACGTGGTATTCTGTCATCTATCCTCTAAACGATAATGTATTTGGGTATAATACGCTCCTTAGTTATGGTAAATTCGTCGAAGTTATATCGCCTAGTTCATATATAAATAATTTCACGAAATATTTAGATGAGATTAGAAATCTATATAGTGAATAGTTTTGCAGTTTTAAAAAAGTTAGTATATTAACTTTTAATGGGGAATATTAACAGGGCCGTAGAATTTTATGATAACAGTTCTTTAAACAGGAGCAATTAAAAAGTAGGTTTATTTGGATAAATTAATTTAGCTATGAGAAGGATTACTTCTTATAGCCTTTTTTGTTTTTTAGGGAGTGGGTATGCTGTTAGCTTAATGAAATATAGCCTACCGGAAGTCATTATGAGGTGATATATACAATTAATGAAAAAGATAATAAATGATTTTTTTCTTTTTTATGGTTCATCACCAAAAGTTGTGAATGACTTTTGTTAAAACGTCTACTATGTAATAGTTGACCTTCGTTACGACTGGGCGACTTCTCGGGGGTCAGCGATAGAGGAACGAAGGCTAAAAGCATCACATCCTGTGATAACGCCTTCGTGACCAACATCGTGTTGGCCCGAGACCCTGGAGCGCAGCGAAGCGGCTCATCGGACGCCCCCAGGAAGCTTTGCTCTGTGCGAAAGCGAAGCGGCAGCAACAAATGTTTTTTCTGTGTTGTTGAAACTATACACTAATGTCGGTATAATCTAAAATATAAACGACAACGGTGTATAGTTTTTTATGTGCGTTTTGTCACTCATTAAGGAGGTGGCTTATGGCTCCAAAAGTTAGTGAAGAATATAAAAAAGAACGAGAGAAAGAACTGATAGAAGCGGCTAAGAAGGTGTTTATCGAGAAAGGTTTTGTACGCACTACTATGCAAGATATTATGGACGAAGCTGGAATATCCAGGGGTGCATTGTATAGTTATTTCGATAATATTAATCATGTTTTTATCGAAGTTTTAAAATATGATGACCAGAAAGACATTCAATATTTTGTGCCATCTGATGAAGGCCTACTTTGGCCACAAATAAAAAACTGGATTGAAGAACAGCAAATTTATATTGAGGCAATTGACCAAACATTGCTCTTTGCAAAGGCGGAATTCTTTTTATCATATAAATACGTAAATAATAAAGATAATTTCCCTTACATTTCTGAACGCTATAATCGAACTACTGAAGCAATAGAAGAAGTATTGAAAGAAGGAATGCGAAAAGGAGAATTTAGACCTCAACAATCTACTGATTCAATTGCGAGGTATATCCTATCATTTATTAACGGTTTAATGTTGGACACATTTCAACTGGGACATGAACAAACAAAAGTAAAGGATCAATTATCCGTCTTACTGTTCTCTTTAGAAAAATTAATCAATCCAAAATCCGAAACATACGAGGAGTGAATATTATGTTATTTGAATCATCTAGGGTGAAACTAAGAAAAATGACCAAGGAAGATACAGAACTATATCACAAATGGAGAAATGATGTGGAAGTTATGCATTCCACGAACCCATCTTTAGATGTTTATCCGATGGAAGAAACGAAAGATTTTGTAGATCATGTTATTTTGGGCACTCATGCAGGGAAAAGCTATATTATGGTTGAAAAAGGAAAGGAATCACCAATTGGTATTGTTTCATTAATCAACATTGATTATAAAAATAGAAATGCTGAATGTATTATTGACATCGGTGAAAAGGAATATTGGGGAAAAGGATATGGTTCAGAGGGATTGAAATTACTACTGGATTATGCTTTTTACGAAATGAATCTCCATCGAGTTTACCTAAAAGTATTTTCATTTAATGATAAAGCTATTAGTTTGTACAACAAGATAGGGTTTATTCAGGAAGGAAGCAGTAGACAAAGTCTATTTAGAGATGGTACATGGTATGACATCGTTCATATGGGTATTTTGCAAAATGAATACTATGAGAAACAAGTGAAGAATGTGTGAAAATTATTCCACCGTAAAATAGAGGAACAGGAATCGAATGACGTTGGAACAACAAAAGGTCTGATAAGTAGTGAGTGAGCTAACATACAGCTCACTCTTTTTGCTTTGCTAAAAAATATTGACATTACTATATTTCACCATTTCACCGAAAAATGTTTGAATGTTTATTCTTTATATCCCGAGCATTGGTAGATGCTTTCGAGTATGGTAAGTGAGAGCCAA
>Ga0209784_100260_pt1 | contig 32509 bp, 22 predicted proteins | sample AraplaCvi_mLB_r2_2_FD_184284 | JGI IMG/M metagenome (GOLD analysis project Ga0209784, IMG submission 184284) | Arabidopsis root microbial communities from North Carolina, USA - plate scrape CL_Cvi_mLB_r2 (SPAdes) (version 2) | ecosystem: Host-associated > Plants > Roots > Endosphere | place: USA...
ACCTGAAGAGTGCGATGAATGGAGATACCGTGCTGGTTCGGATCAGTTCCAAAAGCAGCGACGGCGGCAAAATGGAAGGCGAAGTGGTCCGCATCGTGACGCGCGCCGTTACCCAGGTGGTGGGCGTGTTCCAGAACCATGAAGCCTATGGCTTCGTGCTGCCGGACGACAAACGGATTAACCGGGATATTTTTATTCCGAAGCATGCGATCAATGGCGCCGTTGACGGCGTGAAGGTCGTTGTGAAGCTGGTCAGCTATCCGGAAGGAAGAGCTGCGGCTGAAGGCGAAATCGTGGAGATTCTGGGGCATAAGGATGATCCGGGCGTCGACATCCTGTCCATTATCCGCAAGCATCAGCTGCCGGAGGGCTTTCCGGAGGAAGTGCTGGCCGAAGCGGACGCAGCGCCCGATGCGATTACGGAAGAAGAGATCGTGCAGCAGGGCCGTCGCGATCTGCGCGGTCTGAACATCGTGACGATTGACGGTGAAGATGCCAAGGACCTGGATGATGCGGTCAACGTGGAGCGTCTGCCAAACGGGAATTACCGTCTGGGCGTTCATATTGCCGACGTCAGCTATTACGTGCGCGATCGGTCCGAACTGGATAAGGAAGCGTATAACCGCGGTTGCAGCGTGTATTTGGTGGATCGGGTCATTCCGATGCTCCCTCATCGCTTGTCCAACGGCATATGCAGCTTGAATCCGCAGGTGGATCGTCTGACGATGTCCTGCGAGATGGAATTCAACGAACAGATGAAAGTCGTGAAGCACGATATTTTCACCAGTGTTATCCGCACGAAAGAACGGATGACGTATAACAATGTACGTAAAATCCTGGTGGATGAGGATCCGGAACTGATCGAGCGCTACGGCGATCTCGTGGAGGATTTCCGCTTGATGCGCGAGCTGGCTCTGAAGCTGCGGAACCGCCGGATGCGCCGTGGCGCGGTCGATTTCGACTTCGTGGAGTCGAAGGTCATCGTGGACGAGAACGGCAAGCCTGTAGATATCGTCAAAAGAGAACGCTCCATCGCGGAGCAGATCATCGAAGAGTTCATGCTCGCGGCCAACGAAACGGTAGCGGAGCATTTCCACTGGATGAAGGTTCCCTTCATTTATCGGATCCATGAGGATCCGGATCAGGAGAAGCTGCAGAACTTCATGGCCTTCGCGGCCAATTTCGGTTATCACGTTAAAGGGCGTGGCAACGCGATCCATCCGCGGGCGCTGCAAAGCCTGCTGGACGACATTCAGGGCACGAAGGAGCAGACCGTCCTCAGCACGATGATGCTCCGTTCGATGAAGCAAGCGAAATACGACGCGGAGAGCACGGGCCACTTCGGCCTCGCCGCGGAATATTACTCCCACTTCACGTCCCCGATTCGGCGGTATCCCGATCTGGTCATTCACCGGGTCATCCGGGAAGTGCTGGAGAGCGGCGGGTCGCTGAATGAGAGCCGTCATGAGCAGCTGGCCGGCCGGATGGCCGACATTGCGCAGCAATCCTCGGAACGCGAGCGCGTAGCCGTGGATGCGGAGCGCGATACGGAAGCGCTCAAGAAGGCCGAGTTCATGCTGGATAAGGTCGGCGAAGAATTCGAAGGCATTATCAGCAGCGTCACCAGCTTCGGCATGTTCATCGAGCTGGAGAACACCGTTGAAGGCTTGATCCGTCTCAGCGCGATGACCGACGATTATTACCATTTCGATGAAGGCCATATGGCTCTTATCGGGGAGCGTACGTCGAAGGTATACCGCATCGGCGACGATGTGAAGGTCCGCGTGGCGAACGTGAACATGGATGAGCACACCATCGATTTTGAGATGGTGGACATGAAGCCGCGCCGCCAAGGGCGCGGCGAAGGCGACCGCGGCGGCAATGGCGGCCGCGGGTTCGGTGCCCGCGACGGCGGAGGTCGCGGGGGCAAGGGCCGCGGCGGTAAACGCGGCGCGGCTGAAGGCGGCGCGCCAGGCGGGCGCCGCAATGACGGCGCCGGCGGCCAAGGCGGCCGCGGCAAGCGCAGCGGCGAGGCGCCAGCGGGAGCGGGCGCTGGTGCTGGCGAACAGCAGGCGTCGAGCTTCGCCTTTGGCTCCGGCAAAGGCGGCTACAGCTCCGCCAGCGGCGGTGCCCTCGGCTTTGACCGCAACGCACGCTCCGGCGGCGGTGGCGGAAAAGCCCGACGCAAGAAGACGTCTGGCAGCGGCATTTTCATCGGCGAAGGTCCAACTCCTGGCGGAAATAGCGGAGGTAATGGATCTGGCGGCGGTGGCCGCAAACGGAAGAGTAAGGGCGGAAACGGCACGGCGGCTTTTGTCCGCAAGAAGAAAAAGTAAGAATCCTCTCCTGATCCATCGATGGAGTCGCTTGCCCCGCCTTGCTTTTGGAGGCTGACGTTTGATACAATGGACTTCTGGTGAGATTGCATATTGGCAGTCTGCCGGAAGTCCTTTTTCCATTATCATTGTTGATGACAAGGGGTGAGACCATGGGTAAGAAAAGTGACGGGAAGGTTCTGGCCCAGAACAAAAAAGCTTCCCATGATTATTTCATCGAGGATACGTATGAAGCCGGGATGGTGCTGACCGGAACGGAGATCAAATCCATACGGAACGGCCGTGCCAATATTGGAGATGCGTTTGCCACCATTCGGAATGGCGAAATTCATATCCATAACATGCATATTAGCCCGTTTGAGCAAGGGAACCGGAACAACCCGACGGACCCTACGCGTACACGGAAGCTGCTGCTGCACAAGGAGCAGATCCGCAAGCTTCTGGGCCTGTCCAAGCAGGAAGGCTACGCGATCGTACCGTTGAAGATCTACATTCGTAACGGCTATGCGAAGTTATTGTTGGGCCTCGGTAAAGGTAAGCGTCAGTACGACAAGCGTGCCGATGCCGCCAAGAAGGACGCACAACGCGATATCCAGCGTGCACTGCGCGAGAAGCAGAAGATTGCAAGGTAATTACGGTTATCCGTGGCATGTCGTTTAAGAAATCGGCATCATGTGTAATGAACGTTGTGGGATGGCAGCTTTTAGCTTTGTTACCTGCATTGTATATATCATTTTGATGACGAATGTGATATACTAAGTGATGTAAGAGATTAATAAGATCTTTGACAATCAGCATACAGCCTGCGTATTCCTTTCTTGGAGGGAAAGAATGCGCATAGATTGACTGCTATGACTGAATACATTCTTTGATTTAATCCGATAGCCCTTTTTGGCAGGAACGCCAAGGTGCAAAACACCGGCATTTCTCCAACTTAAGGGGGCGTTTTTGGATTCGACGGGGATAGTTCGGGCATGAGTAGCGGGTAGTGGGGACGCGTCCACTTCATCAACGCTAAAGCCAATTAAACGGCAAACAACAAAACAACTACGCTTTCGCAGCTTAATAACCTGTGAGCGTGCTCTCGCTCTGTATCGCCCATGTACCGGGATGAGGGCTCAACTTTAGTGGGATACGCTGTCTAGTCTCCGCCTGGGGCTAGCTGAAGAAGACAATCAGGCTGACCTGAAGGGAATCCGGTGACAGGGAGTCTCTAGGGTGACATCAAATCTGTCACTACACCCGTAGAAGCTTGTGTTGTCGTTGTCTTCGGACAGGGGTTCGACTCCCCTCGCCTCCATACATACCATCAGAAAAGCGACCGTTATCGGTCGCTTTTCTTGCTGTGAAGAGGCAATGTCTCCGAGCTCCCAAAATACTGAATGTACTCTCTTTTCATTGCGCATGTGCCGGGGAGTTTCTTGGGAGACATCAAAACTGTCATTACACTCGTAGAAGCCTATGTGAAATTATACCTTCTCCCTTCATACCCCCATAAAAACCCGCTCAATGAGCGGGTTTTTTCTCGTTGTATTTAGGGTTCTGTATAAGTTAAAAGAAGAACGTCTTTCTATCAATGGGCAATCTTTTAATTTGATATGGGTTCAAATAATAGATTTTTAATAGATTTTGAGGGAAAATATTCCAATTTCACTAAAATAGTATATACTAAAAAACAGGAGGTGATCCATATTATGGAATAATAGAACAGTTTTTTGCTATTTAAACAAGAAGATTTTGGTGCGCGGCTCTCAAATCAGTCAATACATAGGAAGACAAAACAGATTTCAATTAAAAATATTAGGAGGAACGCGTATGAAAAAAAGTTTAAAAACACTCTCTGGCCTATTAGCGCTCGTCATACTATTCATTTCCTTTATACCGGCAGCCCAGGCCAACGCCGATCGTGATCCGGTTGCAATCGAAAAGCTGACGTACTTAAGCGGTGAAGAACAGTTAAATGCCCTTTTAGAAAATGGACTCGTATTGCCTGAAGCATTTGGACAAGACGAGTATACGGTAAATGCCGTAAAAACGATCGTAGCTGATATTCAGCGAGGAGTAACGACCGTAGACCGCATACCGTATAACTATACGGAATTAGCGGAGCTGGCCAAGAGAATCTTGGATGTGTCCGGGCAAGAAAGCATATCTGCTTTAGCGAACTATACGTTAAAAGATAGTACGGTAATCGGAACATGGTCGAACAGCTATACAGGATATAATTGCTACGGGTATTCCATAGGCGTGCATGTCTTTCAAAATCCGGGCTATCATTCCAATCAGAGCTTCAACATGAATCTATCGATTGCAAGTATGGCAGATTTAGTCGTTGATGATCTGGAGGCCCTTGGATATTGGGGTTATAAGACAGCGACTAAACCATCATCGTTGGCTAATTATGAACGTGTGGTGGCAATCCGAAAAGGAAGCGTCGATTACCATTTCATGAAAGGAACGACGACGGCTTCGGATTGGACTCATAAGCCAGGAGGGACGAATCCTTTGAGATGGAATTATTCTTCGCCTGGGTATAAAACTTGGACAAATGAATATTCCTACAATAATGTAAGTTATCAAGGAGACATCACCTATAATAGCTCCATTTATTACATCATCTACTGGCCTAAAAACGTCGGTCCACAGCCTGACAAGATTGATTTTGCAATTTGAGTGAAAAAGGCGATTCCTTTCCAGTAGTCGCCTGCGTCAAGAGCTAATCCTAAGGAATAGGAATTGTTTTTCTTGGAGGTTTTGGATTCAAAGGAATTTCCTTTTCCACTTATCGGTGATTTGAAGTTGATTTTATCCTTATTTGTACACAGGAGGTGCCGGGTTGATGTCCAACATAATCAAAGTCGGCGGACTTAAATTACTGTTCATCTGTGCGGGCCTGGGATTGATTCTGCTTGGCGCCGGGTGCGCTCCGAAGACGGAGGAAGATGTGAAACCGGAGGTTGTAAACGTACCTGCGGAAGAAATGATCGCCATACTTTGGAATAAAGGATGGTCACCGGCCATCAGCGTCACTCGGGGCATTCCGTTTGAACTGAGCGGCAGTGATGAAATCGCGTATGACATATCAGGCGATACCGACTACTTATGCGCGGAAGTCAAGGGCAGGCTTGAAAGCATGAGCAAGACGGGAACCTCAAGGAAAGCGGGAGAGCAATTTTACTGGAGCCCCCTCTGCGGGGACGCTCCGGCTGATCTCGCCGAAATTGGAACCTCATGGGTCACCGTCGTTCGTAAACAGGATGGGTATCCGACCGGAATGGTTCTGGTCAGGATCTCGCCGGAGCGAGACAACGGGAATGGAGGATTGACGTTCAAGGCAGACATCATCGCGAGTTTGGCTTTTCCCCAACAAGACGGGGCTTACCAAGACATTTCTGACGAGGATTTAAAGGAACTTGAAGCCACCTACAAAAATTGAAAGGACAGAGGCTCCATTCCCCACTCAAAGATTATTTGCTGATCCAGAAGTATAGATTGTCCATAAATTGTATGCAAAAGTCATCGGCCCGAGTTCGGGTTGGTGGCTTTTTCATTTGTGGTATAATAACCCGAAATGTCCACATTAACTGAAGATTGGCTGGTGAATTGGAATGAGCGAAAAATTCTGGTTAGTGGTACAGTATCCTCTGAAAAGTGCAAAAGGCAGCCAACGTGAACACTGGTTAAGAGAAAAAGTGATGGAATATTTAGAATTATCTCTAGCGGATGCTGATCTAGGCCATGTTGACGGCTTTGATATGGGGACATGCATATGGAAAAGAAGAAGAAACCTTCATTCTGAAGTATGCCTATAAGAAGGGCGTTACCGATTTTTCACTATAGTTAATATTATGTGTTTAAATGTCGTTCGGCGAGTTGGTCATAGTGTCTTCGCTTCAATAAGTTCATCAGAGCCAGGCCCACTCCTAGCCTAAAGTCTAGGTTCAGATACCCCCTAAGACGGTTATGCCAGCCAAATAACGCGGATATAATGGATTTATAACTCGGAGCGTGACTTATGAAGCCATAAGGGGTGTTTGAAAATGAAGGCAACAGAAGCGACTTCAATGTCGCGGGCAGGCAAGGTGAATTGGGTGCTTTTTAATCCGAAAACCTATGCAACGATTCTCTATTTATTGCTATCTCTCCCATTAGGGATTATTTATTTTACAGTAGCGATAACGGGACTTACATTATCCATCGGTTTGACTCCGATATTTATCGGAATACCGCTGTTTTTTGGAGTAGCTAAGCTGTTGAATGGGATTGTGATTTTTGAACAAAGCATGATTAGACAAATTTTAGGTTTACCTAATCCTACTGTATCGTATACCTACAATCACCAGTCTGAAGCTGGGCAGAATTGGTTGAAACGAATGGTGAGCGGATTTGACGGAGCGCTCTTTATTCGAAATCTGCTGCTCGTATTACTAAGATTTGTTACCGGCATCGTATTCTTTGTTATTATGGTAACGGTGATTTCACTGGGACTCGGATTGATTGCTCTTCCGGTCGTGCATATCATTTTGATGAATGAACTGCAGCTTGATATTTTGGAGAATAGCTTGTTCAGTTATTTTCATATCGATTGGACCTATAATCAGCAATACCTGCTGTACGTAGGCTTAGGCCTTATCCTGTTTTGGGTTGCGCTGCGCGTTGTGAATGGGCTTATGCAAATTCTGCGCAGAATCATGTATGTGGATGAGCCCTATCAGCAGCCGTCCGTGCCGCCGATGGAAGCACAAATCCATGCGCCCGTTCAGTCGCAATACTACGAGTACCAAGAGGATCACCCCACTCAAGGGATGATGCAGCCAGCCCATAGAGAGCTTTAGAAGCTCCCCCCAAAGCGACCTTAACCGGTCGCTTTTTCGTTTTTGCGTCCGGTTTAAGCCTGAAATATAGCCCGATCAACGCCTTGTATCTGCAGCTTTCAGCCGTTCACGACCTTCCCGGATGGATGTTGTCCAAGAGGAAGTGTCATTTCCCCGACCTATAATCATTAACTCAGAATATCGCGGAATGCGCAGGTTATAACAAAATGATTGTTTCGGAACTGTTTTCGCAGCTGATAAGCTGTGGGTGGAATTCCAAAATTTGTTGATTTTAAACAAGGACATTGGTTTTGACAGACAGGGTCCATAAAGCGAGGAGGCTGATAAGAAAGCTCTAATTTATTGCAAGCGATTACAATAGCACAAGTGAATAAAAAAAGGAGGAGATGAAATGAAGAACAGCGTTGCAAAGGTAACCGGCATGGTGTTGTTGTTTTCTCTGGCGCTAGCTCTCATAGCGGGAGGATGGATGAATAAGACAACGGTCCATGCTGCCGGTCTTTCGATTATCGGCGGCGGGGGCTGGAATGAAACGGCGTATATAGAATGGTCACCCGTGAGTAATGCGGAGGGATACAATGTCTACGTGAAACACGCCAATGCGCCGGATTCCAGCTATCAACAAATCGATAATGAGCTGATCCGGCAATACCCTTCCTATTGGAGAGCGGATGCCGTAGGCCTTGCGGCCGGCAACTATGTAATGAAGGTTGAAGCCAGGCTGACGGATGGCTCAACGGTAAGTGCCGTTTCGAATAACCTGTCCGTAGCGTCGCACGATCGATCCGGGTTTGCTTTTTCCTCAGACTCGCCCTACGGGACAGGCTCGGGTGCCTATAATGATGACGGAACACTTAAGAATGGTGCACAAGTTATTTATGTGACCTCCGAGACGGCGCGAACCATGACCCTTGATGTGAAAATCAATAGCTCGGGCCGGGTTCAAACGGGCGTGGGGATTGGCGAAATATTGACGCTAAGGCAAAAAGGCTATGATACAACCCCTCTTGCCATCCGGTTTATTGGAAAAGTTACCGATGACGACATGAGCGGACAACTGAATAGCAGCGGCTACCTGCAAGTAAAAGGCAAAAATGATGATTCGGAAATGAATGTGACGATCGAAGGGATCGGAGACGACGCTTATGCTTATGGGTGGGGATTGCTCCTTAGATATGTCGGGAATGTGGAAGTAAGAAACCTGGGGTTCATGTTGTTCCCTGATGACGGGATTTCCATGGATACAGGAAACGTCAACGTGTGGGTGCATCATAACGATCTATTTTATGGAACCGCAGGAGGAGATGCCGACCAGGCCAAGGGCGATGGTTCAACAGACCTGAAAAAAGGATCAACCTATATTACCCTCTCTTACAATCACTACTGGGATTCCGGCAAGGCTGCTTTGGTCGGTTTGAGTGAATCGGAGGAATTCTTTGTCACCTTCCACCATAACTGGTTTGATCACTCGGACTCCCGCCATCCGCGAATCCGATTGGCATCGGTTCACATCTACAATAACTTCTATGACGGAGTCTCAAAATATGGGGTGGGTGTGACAACGGGAGCTTCGGCCTTCGTGGAATCCAATTACTTTAGACATGCCAAGTACCCGATGTTGAGTTCCTTGCAAGGTACGGATGCTTTAGGGGAAGGGACATTTTCGGGCGAAGACGGAGGCGTGATTAAGGCCTATAACAATAGGATCGTAGATGCGGATAGCCTGATTTATGCAAATTCCAATACCGGAACAGCTCCGGCAAATGCAACCTCATTCGATGCATACTTGGCTTCGTCAAGAATTGAAACCGTACCAAGCTCATACAAAGCATTCGTGGGAGGAACGGCTTATAATAACTTCGATACAACCGTCGATATGGGAGTAGATAGCGCCGACATCGATAACGTGAGCGATGTGGAACAGATTGTAACCGCACAAGCCGGACGCCTGAATAACGGGGACTTCACTTGGGAATTCAATGATGCCGTTGACGACACATCCTATGCCCTCAATACAGCTCTTATGGCTAAAATAAGCAGCTACACCAGCGGGCTTGTATCCGTAGGCGGGAATTCAACCGGGGCGGAGCCGGAACCTGAACCAGAACCAGAGCCGTCCACCGGAGAACAAGTTCACAACTTTACAACGTCCGGATTGGCAAGCGATTTCTTTCATATTGTAGGGAATCTCTCCACAACCAAGGGAACTGCGGCGTATAACGGCTTAACGCTAACCCAATGTTTGAAAATCGAGAGTTCAACCCGCATTACCTTTACCTCTACGGAAACCGCTACATTAACATTAGTGTTTAATTCGGCAGACGGAACCAAGATCAAGATTGATGGAACGAGTTATCCCATGACGAATGGTATGGTCAGTGTGCCACTTGCTCCAGGAGCGCATACGATTACAAAAGATCATACGACCAATCTCTTTTATATGGAATTGGAGTAGAGCAGGACAGGTTTGTGCTCCCGCGCGTCTCTCATACGAATATAAAAAGCGACCGTGATTCGGTCGCTTTTTATATTTTATCTGTTGATTTGGTTATTGGGACACCATGCTTCTGAATGGTAGCTGCTAAGTCGGGAAACTCGTATTTATGATAGATAACGAGGTGATATCATCTATCTTTTAGTCCTTGCAGTGTTTGATCGTACTCCTCAATAACATTTGTTAAAGTATCCATGAAATCTGCACTAATTCCTTCAGGTAATGAAACTCTAGTTGACTTCTTAATTATAATTTCTCCTGTTTCCTGGCTAACATCAATGCTGACGGTGTCACCTTGATCCAATCCAATTTGCTTCAAAGCGTCAGTCATGGTTATACCTAAACTGTTGCCGAATTTGGTCACTTTTCGTTCCATCAGAGCCACCCTATTCATAAAGATTCGTTATAACAATTATACAATTATGAAATCGATACTCACAGTCTAACTCTAGCCAACTTCGGGATTCGATTTAGTACCCCATAGTCATCCCCACCATGTTCCTGTACAATGAAGTGAAAATAAACGGGACTGGCGGAAGGGGTGTGGCCAGCGTGTCTTTCAGGTTCAAACCGCTTAAATCCTGGAGTCTTCGCGCTAAAATTTTGCTGATCTTCCTGCTGCTCATTTCGATTCCGCTCAGCCTGCAAGGCGTGGCGACCTACGTGGGTTTCTCCAATTCCGTTGAACGAAGAACCTCCGATTATACCGCTCAATTGGTGGACCAAATCAACCGGAATTTGGACAGGACCCTGATGGAGATGCAGAGATTGACGTTGATGCCTTTATACGATTCGGGGGTATTGTCGATCTTGCGCAAGTACAGGGAGGAGGATAGTCTACATCAGCAGCCTACGGTGGAAGAACGCTCCAAAATGCAGCTTTATATCGCCAGCATGACCTTCGACAGGCCAGAGATTGACAGTATCCAGATTTTCGCCGGAAGCGGTTACACCTTCTCGAGCCTGGCTCCTAGCGCGATCGCTGCCTATACGGACGTGGAGCGGCAGCCCTGGTACCCTAGCGTGGTGGAAGCGAGAGGGGCTTGGGTGCTGCTTCCGCCGCATCGGCCTTCTTACTATCTGGACGGCAATCAAAGCTATTTTTCCGTAGCCCGGCTGATCCGTGAGCCCAATACCAACCGGACGCTCGGGTTAGTCAAAATCGATTTGAAGCAGACCTTGTTCAAGCAGCTTGTCGAAAATGTCAAGCTGGAAGAGAACGGCGGCATCGTCGTGCAAAATAGCCGGGAAGAACTTTTCTACACGGCGACCGCAGATGGGGATACGGAGGCGTCCAAGCTGCTTTCGGATCGGATTCTCGGCCTTTCAGGGCGTTCGGAAACGGCCAGCGAGATTCTGCATATGGAGGGCAGCAAGTATTTGGTTGTCTCCAACTATTCCCGATATTCCGATATTAATATCGTCAGCTATATTCCGGTGGCATCCCTGCTTGTGGAGACCAAGGAACTTCGCAATTTTACGCTTCTAGCCGGCCTGATATGTCTCGTTTTGGCCGGAGCCTTAGCCATCTACTTCTCTTACCGGCTGACCCAACCTCTCGGGACGCTGGTACGAAAAATGCGACTTGTGGAGCTCGGCGATTTCAAACAGAGCGTGCCGGTAACTGAGGATGAAATCGGTCGGCTCGGTTCCGGCTTCAACCGGATGGTAGAGGAAATCGACCGGCTCGTCCATGAAGTATACGTGCTCGGCATGAGGGAAAGAGAGGCGGAGCTAGCCGCACTGCAAAGCCAGATCCAACCTCATTTTATATATAATACACTGGAGTCGATCAGCATGCTTGCCCGGCAGCGCAATAATGAGGACGTCTCGGAAATGGCCACGGCTTTGGGACGACTGATCCGCAGCGCAGTGGAGCAGGACCGAAGCCTCATCCGGCTTGGCGAGGAGCTTGAGACGGCGGAGTCCTATATCCGCATCCAAAAAATGCGCCATGGTTCCAGGCTGCAGGCTATGTTCGATATCGAAGAAGGGTTGGACGATTGCCTGGTCCCGAAGCTGCTGCTCCAGCCAATCATTGAAAATGCGATTATGCACGGGATTGGAGACCGCGAGCAAGGGGGCACGGTATACGTTACGGTGGCGCGATTTGAGGATGAGGTGCTGTTGACCATTCGGGATGACGGGCGGGGCTTGTCGGAGGATGAATTGGCGGCTTTGCAAGCTTCTTTGGAAGAGGCCGGGGATGATGTGGCAGCAAAAACGCCGGCGATGCCATTACGCGGTCATGGCGTGGCGCTAAAAAATATTAATCAGCGGTTGCGTTTGATTTACGGCCGGGACTGCGACTTCGAAATCGATGGAAGCTTGGGACAAGGTACGGCTTTTACCGTGACGCTGCCGTTCGCGAAACAAGAAAAGTAGGAGGTCATCCATGATCAAGCTCATGTTGGTAGAGGACGAGGACATTATCCGTAAAGGCATCCGCGATTTGATCGGTCGTGTGGCTCCAGATTTTGAGGTTGTATACGAAGCCGCTCACGGCAAAGAAGCGCTGACTTATCTGGAACGCAATGTGGTGGATGTGCTCATTACGGATATTCGAATGCGGGAGATGGACGGGCTTCAGATGGTGGAAAAGCTGCGGACCGCAGGCCATGGGATGCCGATTGTCATTATCAGCGGTTATGGAGATTTTGTATACGCCAAAAAAGCGCTGCAATTCGGGATCGCCGATTACCTGCTGAAGCCCATAGACCGTAAGGATTTTACGGTTGCGTTGGACAAGATTCGGCTAACCTTGAATTCTTCAAATCGATATGCGGGTGGGGCTGAGCCGCATAGCGAGGCGGACGGGGGGCCGCCATCCAGCGAGGGGCGCAGGATGATCCGGAAGCTGAAAGCGTATATCGCTGAAAACCCCGACGGTGATTTGCGTCTGCAGACGTTAGCGGAGATGGTGCATTTAAATCCTTCCTATCTAAGCCAGCTCTTTAAGCAGGAAGGGGGCGGCAATTTGTCCGATTATATCGCCGAAACGCGCATCCGGCGAGCCTGCAAGCTGCTGGAGACGACGAACTTGAAGGTGTACGACATCGCCCGTTTATCAGGATATCAGAGTCCGAAGCATTTTATGCTGGTATTTAAACAGCATACCGGAATGACGCCGGGAACCTACCGGGAACAATATAGTGTGTAATACTACATAACAAATTATGTTATGTAGTTCTTTTTTATGGACTAAAACGGAAATAACCTAAAAAAATCGTACCTTTTCTGAATGTTTAGTGATTTTTTATATGACCATATGTAAATATAATTAACCTCATCACAACCTTAACTTGAACAATGCAGAGGGGGAAGCGGTATATGAAAAAATGGTTGACCGGTTTGTTGGCATTAACACTTGGTGTGGGGCTCATGGGCTGCGCCGGGAAAGAACAGCCGAATCATACGCCAGGCGAAGCCAGTGGCGAGAAGGTACTGCTCAAATTCGCGACATGGGGAAATCCGGCGCAGCTTGAGCTGTACAAAGGGCTGACCGACGCTTTCACACAGGAGCATCCGAATATTGAGGTGCAAATTGACACGATCCCGTTTGCGGACTATCAGCAAAAAATGTCCGTACTGGCGGCAGGCCAGGAGCTGCCCGACATTGCCTGGGTATCGGAGCGGATGGTACCGCAATTTATGGCCAACGACATTCTGGCTGATGTCACGGATATCGTTCAGGATGATGCTTTTGACATCGATGACATTATACCTTCGACGCTTGAACTGTTTCGCCAGGACGACAAGCTATATGGACTGCCGTTTTCCACTCCGCCCAGCGTGGTGTTCTACAACGAAGATTTGTTCAAGCAAGCGGGCTTAAGTACGCCGAATGAGCTTGCGGAAAAAGGAGAATGGACGTGGGAAACGTTCGAAGAAGCCGCAAAAACGATCAAGACGAGCGCTGCTTCATCGAACGTTTACGGGGCTAACTTTTTCCGCGACTGGAAGACATGGATTATTCTCGCTTCGTATTCTTGGTCAAACGGGAGCGGACCATTTAATCCAGAGATGACGGAATACACTTGGAATGATCAATACGGGGTTGAAACCTTGGACATGCTGAAGCGCATGATGTTTACGGAAGGCTCGCATCCGAAGGCGGGAGAGCAGGTTAATTTTGAATCCGGGCAAATCGGCATGATTTTCGACAACTATAGCTTTGTATCCAAAGCCAGGGAGATCCAAAATTTCAAATGGAGCATTGCGCCAATGCCATCGGGCTCGAAAGGCAGCGTTCCGATGATGGGTCAGGCGGGTTACGTGCTATTTAAAGAGGGAAAACATCCGGAGGAAGCCAAGGAACTGCTGAAATTCCTTGCCGGCAAAGAGGGTGTGCAGAAAACGTCGGCCTTCTTTGTGCCGCCGCGCCAATCGGTGTTGAACTCGGATGAGTTCCTGAGCGTGGAGGGCAATCCGGATGCGGGGCACATCAAGCAGGCGGTCATCGACGAAATGCCTAAAGCGGTTGTGCAGCCGGGACATATCCGCTGGCAAAACATCGACACGGAGATTTTGACGGGCTTTGACGAATTATTTGCCGGGCGGGGCGAACCGCAGAAAATTCAGGATGAGGTAAAAAGCAAGGTGGATGCTCTGCTGAGCAAATAGAGGCAGTTACGTTAGGAGGAACGGGCATGAATCGTTTGGATAAAGCATTAAACGAAGCGCCGGGGCTGCAGCTGTTCGTCAGCCTCCCGGCCAATGACATCAAGCTTGCAGAGGCAGCCTTGGCTTCGGGCGCCGACGGTTTGAAAGTCCATATCAACGTAGGGCACCGGGCCAGCGGCAATCGCTTCGGCACGCTGGACAGCTATGCCGACATGTTCAAGGACATTCGCTCCCGCTTTAACGGCCCCCTTGGAATTGTGCCCGGAGGCTCGGTGGAAGAGGTAAACGCGGAGGAAATCACCCGGCTTCCTGAGCTTGGCGTCGATTTCTACTCGATTTATGCCTTTCATCATCCTGCTTCTCTGCTGCAGGCTCCGGGATTGGCAAGAACGTTTGCAATCGATAGCGAGTTCGACCGGGACCTCGTGGAAGGAGGCCGGACCTTCGGCATCAGCGCGCTTGAGGCTTCCATCGTTCCCGGTCATGAATATGGTACCAGGCTTACCCTTGCCGATCTGCTTCATTACCGCTGGCTGGCGGCACACGGCGGTTTGCCGGTCATTGTGCCAACGCAGCGTAAAATCGGCCCGGAGGATATCCCGGCCTTGGCCGATAGCGGCGTCAAGGTGCTGTTGGTCGGAGCGGTGGTCACGGGCAATGAAGCGGAAGGCATCCTTAGGGAGGTTGCCGCTTTACGGAATGCAATCGATCGTCTGTAGAGGTGCCCCACAAGGAGGAAAGCGACATGACCACACTTGAAACGATAAAATCTGAAGGGCCCGGCCGTCCATTCCGAAGGAAGGCAAGGAAAACCAGGTCTTTAAACCGCGGAGACCATTTGGCGGGTTGGCTGTTTGTGCTGCCGATGGTGCTGGGGTTCGTTCTGCTGCTGCTTGTCCCGCTCATGATGGCGCTTTATATGAGTTTTACGGATTGGCCGCTGCTGGGTGAGGCCAAGCTCATCGGATTCGAGAATTACCGCACGATTGCGGGGGACGCAGAATTTTGGCGCGTGCTGGGCAATACGCTTTATTTTGCCGCCGGACTTGTTCCGCTGAACATTATTTTGGCATTGCTGCTTGCAATCCCGTTATCCAAAAATATTCGCGGAGCCGGATTTTTCCGGACATTGATCTTTATTCCGGTTATGACCTCGCTGGTGGTCTGGTCGATTGTCTGGAAGTATATGTTTGCCACGGATTCCGGGTTCATTAACCAGTTGCTGCGTATGATCGGCATTACCGGACCGGCCTGGCTGTACGATACCCGGCTTGCCATGCCCGTTGTGATTGTGACCAGTCTCCTGAAAAATGTCGGTTTGAATATGGTGTTGTTCATTGCGGCGCTGCAGCAGGTTCCGGCGCAGCTCTACGAGGCGGCCAGGATCGATGGCGCAGGGAGAATGCGGATTTTTTTCCGAATTACCGTACCCATGATCACGCCGACGATTTTTTTGACCCTGATGATGACCATTATCGGTTCGCTGAAGGTATTCGGACAAATTTACGTGATGACCCAAGGGGGGCCTTCCGGAAGCACGAAGGTGCTCGTCTACAACATTTGGGAACGAGCCTTTAAGCTGTTCGAGTTCGGATATGCTTCTGCGCTGGCTTATGTGCTGTTTGTCATCACCCTGCTGCTTACGCTGGCACAATGGCAGATGAGAAAAAGGTGGGTTCTGAATGAAAGCTAGTCTATTTGCTAAAAGGGGCAACCCGGCAGGCGGGAACCTGTTCCATTATCTGCTGCTGCTTGCCGTTTCGGTGGTCATGATGACCCCGTTTGTGTGGATGGTCTCTACTTCGCTCAAACAGCCGGCTGATGTGTTTGTTTTTCCGCCGCAGCTGATTCCGTCGCCGATCCGATGGGCAAATTATGCGGAAGTGCTGGAGACGATCCCGTTCCATCTATTTTATGGCAACAGCGTCTATATCGCCCTTCTGGTTACCGTGGGCACCGTGCTTTTCTCTTCCATGGCGGGGTATTCTTTCGCACGAATTCCTTTTTGGGGGAGAAGCCTGGTGTTTCTGATGCTGCTGAGCACGATGATGATTCCGAACGAGGTCATAGCCATTCCGATGTTTCTGTTTATGCGTGAGCTGGGTTGGATCAATACGCATTTACCGCTGATAATTTTGCCTATATTCGGCGCGGGCGGCGTGTTCGGGGTGTTTGTGATGCGGCAATTTTTTCTGGGGATTCCGAAGGAGCTGGAGGAGGCGGCGATGATCGACGGCTGCTCGCGGCTGCGGATTTATTCCACCATCATGTTGCCGTTAGCAAAACCCGCGATCGCCACGCTGATCATTTTCACGTTTTTGACGAGCTGGAACGATTTTTTTGATCCGCTGATCTTTATTAATGACCGTAAGCTGATGACCTTGCCGCTGGGATTATCGCTGTTTACCGACGAGTCGGGAACATCGTGGCATCTGCTGATGAGCGCTTCGGTTATGGCGACATTGCCACTGCTCATTGTGTTTTTCTTTGCACAGAAGCAGTTTGTCGAAGGGGTATCCATGACGGGTCTCAAGGAATAGGGTAAATCACGCTTAAAAGGAGGAGTAACAAGAGATGGACAGCAGGAAAAGGATCATGGAGGCGGACGTGGTAGTTATAGGTGCGGGGCCGGCGGGCATTGCCGCCGCCATTGCCGCCGGCAGGCAGGGGGCAAGCGTCATCCTGATTGAACGGTACGGATTTGTCGGCGGGATGTCTACGGCTGCCGGAGTTTATCCTTGGATGACGTTTCATACACAGCAAGGGGAACGGGTCATCGGCGGCATTGCACAGGAAATTGTGGAGCGCCTGATGGAGCGCGGGGGCTCGCCCGGCCATCTTCGCGATACCGTCGGTTTCGTGCATACGCTGACGCCGTACCATCCAGAGATATATAAGGTGCTTGCCGTCGATATGCTGCGCGAAGCGGGGGTGAAACTCGTCTCGCACAGCTTCGTTGACGAAGTGGGACGTGAAGGCGAATACATCCAGTCCGTGACCCTTACTGGAAAATCGGGGCGAATCAAGGTGGACGGGAAGATGTTCGTCGATGCGTCCGGGGATGCGGACGTCGCTTATCTGGCGGGAGCGCCGACGCTTCAGGGGCGCGAAAGCGACGGGCTGTCGCAGCCGATGACGATGAAATTCCGGATGCGGGGTGTTGACGTCGAGGCGATTCGGAAGGCGATGCTTGCTGATCCCGACAACTTTTATCACAAGACGCCGTTTGCCGAGCTAGAGAAGGAGCTTATTCCGCTCACGGGGGTTTCCGGCTTTTATAAGGAGTGGAAGGCTGCGGAGGTCCCGATCAACCGCGATCAGGTTCTGTTGTTTATCGGACCGGAGAAGGATGAGGTGCTGATTAACTGTACGCGGGTACAAGGCTTAAGCGCGACCGATGTCGAGGAACTGACTTTGGCGGAGGAGGAAGGGCGCAAGCAGGTGCTGATGATGGCGGAATTTTTGAAATCGCAGGTGCCCGGATTTGCCGAGGCCTCCATTTCCTCGGTTGCTCCCCAGATCGGAATTAGGGAATCGCGCCGAATCGACGGTCTGTATCGGTTAACGATGGAGGACGTGGTGACGGGACGACATTTTGAAGACGGCATTGCGAGGAGCGGTTATCCGGTTGACTTGCATGATCCGTCAGGCAAAGGCATCATGGAGGCAACCATCGAGAATGACGGTTCCTACAGCATTCCTTACCGCTGCCTGGTGGCCCGAGGGCCTGTAAATCTGCTCGCGGCGGGGCGGTGCATTTCCACCACGCATGAAGCACTGGCGACCACGCGCTTAACGCCAAGCTGCATGGCTACGGGAGAAGCGGCAGGGACAGCGGCGGCCCTGGCCTGCAAGGCGGGAATCACCGCGGCGGAAGTCGATGCATCGCAGCTCAGGGAGATGCTGTATGCCCAAGGGGCGATTGTGTGAAGAGACGCGGGCTAGAAGAAGCAGGTTGTTGCTGCTCTTGATTTTGATTCTCCAATCTGCACTGTTATTTTTTGGAGTCCAGAACATTGAAAGATGAAGTAATGGATAGTATAATATTTTCAAACCAACTTTCACCTATTAATGGAAAAGAAGTCCTCTAGATGATTAGGGGGCTTTGTTCGTCTTCCTTGGGATTGAGTGAAAAAAGGGCAACTCATTCTCAGCAGACACTTGCTAACAAGAACTCTAGGTAAACCCGTAGAAGCTTGTGTGTTGTCGTTATCTTCGGGCAGGGGTTCGACTCCCCTCGCCTTCACCATGATGAACATCATCCGCATGAGGATGGTGTTTTTGTTTTATATTAATACTATAGGTTAAATTATGTCGTACAGATGGAGTGAAATCGATGAGTCGTAGCCGTGATGGAGAGGAACCATTGATAGCGGTACTCAATATGGATGGTCAACAACTGACACCATGTTTGCCCCATCGGGCTTGGCGGGAAGTTGAGCGATCGCGGGCTGTCTGGGTTGATGAGCAGACGATCCAATTGCTTTATAATCCGTTCTTATTTCGGGACTATCGCAAAGCTGCACTGAAACGAGATCATCACACTTGTTTGTGGTGCGGACGACCCGCCACGACAGTGGACCATATGATCCCCTCAAGCAAAGGCGGCTCGGATCTTCCGCACAACCTGATCGCTTCATGCAGCGAATGCAATACGAAACGAGGAAACCGTTCTGCACTGTCCTTTCTCAAAGAAAACGCACACGCTGTTCCAAATCTTATGAAGCTTAGCTGGCGTATCTTTATAGCTAAATACAGACATCGTCAATTGAAAAAAGGAGGCACTAAGTAAAGGCTTAGAATTGTTGTTTTGACCGACCGAAGTCTATGCAGAAATCGTCACGCGCTCATTCATGTTGCCGACATTAAATCTGTGGCCTATGTGGTGTCGTCTTCGGACAGGGTTAAGATCCCTCGCCTCTCTCATACCGATATAAAAGCGGCCGTGATTAGGTTAGGAGGGGAGACAGTTTGGATTAGACAGCGTGCAGGAAATACCTGGAATACAGAGGTAAGTTGGAGAAAGACTTTTCGAAGAAGTGGAATTATCTTTCTTTGTTCAATGAATTTTCATTACCCTTGTGCTTTTAATCACAAGTGATGGAGCATGAGAATGCTAGTTTAGAGAAGTAAACAAGATAGAGCTTCATCATTATATATTGAAAGTAAAAGAAACGGCTCTTTGATACAATAGAGGTATCACCACGGCACAGCTCAAGCAGTCGAAAGTGGAGTTAGCTGGTTAAAGGACTGTTCAAATAATTTTAGAAAGGCGCTGAATCATGAACGCGATATCTTATCGAAAATCCGTGGCATGGGGCAAAGCACTTGGCAGTTTACTGTTTGTGCTGGCCTGCCTGTTTCTGATGTACGCGGCCTTTTTTATGGATACTTCCTTTATTCGTCAGTTTTTTTGCATCACATCAGCCATAATAGGGATTCCGTTTTTTGGAGGATATTTGGTTGTCAGCTTGCCAAAGGCGCTGAAATCAGACACGCAGCTGTTGATCTACGATCAACATTCCATTTCAGACGGTACGCGGACCGTGGCCTGGACGGAGATTACAAGTATCAGCTATAGCGGCCCTTCCATTCGGAAGTGGCTGCTTCCGAAATTTCCTGTGCTGATTTTTCATTTGAACAGCAGAGAGACCTGGACAGTGAGTACGTATTATTTGTTGACCGATACCGAAATTCATTCTGTCCTGAAGCGCCTGCGAGGGTTGATCAGTCGTAACGGAAAGGAAACGAAATAGATCTGATCGAATCAGACCAAGAGAGCACCCTTTCGGTGCTCTTTTTTTGTGTTTCAAACAGACCGTCTTACACCAAGCATCTTCCAAATCAACCCAGCGATGTCTGATTCTGAACTTTGCGCAGTACTAGAATCTCCTCTATAATAATAGGCTAATCTTAAACTGCGTCAGGAGGAAACAATGGACTTTATCAAAAATCAACTAGACGGATATGGCATGAGCGAACAAACCATTGGATATCTCTCGAATATGATCATGGTCGTTTTTATCGCGGTGGTCTCCATACTTGCCAATTTTATTACCAAAAAAATCGTGCTGAAGACGATCATTCATATCGTCAACAACAATCGGTACACATGGGACAATATCATCGTGGAGAAAAAAGTATTCCACAAGCTGTCGCATCTTGTGCCGGCAATCATTATTTATTTTTCGGCGTCCATCTTTCCGGCGTACCAAATTCTGATTGAAAAAGCGGCCATGACGTACATGATTATCGTCACCATCACGGTGTTGAATGCGCTGCTTAATGCTTTTGATGACATTTATCGTTCATTTGAAGTTTCCAAGATCCGACCGATTAAGGGATACATTCAGGTGGTGAAAATCGTTCTGTTCATCATTGGCGGCATTGTGGTGATCTCGAACCTCATCGGGCAGAATCCTTTGATCATTCTCAGCGGGCTTGGTGCTCTATCGGCCGTTCTGATGCTGGTTTTCAAAGATTCCATTCTGGGCTTGGTGGCAGGCGTTCAATTATCATCGAATGATATGGTGCGCGTCGGCGACTGGATTGAAATGCCGAAATACGATGCGAACGGCGACGTCATCGACATTACCTTAAACACGGTGAAGGTGATGAATTTCGATAAGACAATCACCATGATTCCAAGCTATGCGCTCATTTCCGACTCGTTCAAAAATTGGAGGGGCATGCAAGCATCCGGGGGCAGAAGGATCAAGCGAAGTTTTTATGTCGATACGACGAGCATCTGTTTTTGTACCCAGGAAATGATTGAGGAATTCCGGAAGATTCACTACCTTTCCGATTATGTCACGACCCGATTACACGAAATTAACGCATACAACATCGAGAATCAGATCAATACGGAAAGCAACGTGAACGGCAGACAGCTTACGAATGTGGGCGTGTTCAGGGAATATATCCATCAATACCTGCGGAATCATCCGAAAATCCATAAGGATATGACGCTGATTGTCAGGCAGTTAGCGCCGGGAGATAACGGACTGCCCTTGGAAATCTATGCGTTCAGCAATGATACCAATTGGGGTGTGTATGAATCGATTCAAGCGGATATCTTTGACCATATCTTTGCCGTCGCGCCGACCTTCGGGCTTCGTGCCTTCCAAAATCCAACCGGCCACGACATCGTCCATCTCAAAGAAAGCCCGGAATATTCCCGGGGTTATTGAGAACGATTCAGAGGGTAGTTGAACGAGTTACAAGGATTTCACGCGGGAGGAGATTGGCTATCCGGTGTAGAAGCAATGGTAGAACGAGGCTGTCGTCAATCAAGCGCCATTGGTCGGCGGGCGATGCCCTCTCGCTCGTACTCGACATGCCCAGCACAGGAAAGGAGTGTCTACCATTGAACATCAACAATCCGATCATACCCGGCTGGTATGCAGATCCCGAAGCCAGAACGTATGAGGGGAAGCACTGGATTTATGCGACGCGGTCCTTCACGGAATATACGATGCAGATGAATCTGGACGCATTCAGTTCCGAAGATCTGATCCATTGGGAGAAACATGAAGGCATTATCGAGATGGCGGATTTCCCATGGATATGGAGGGCGGTTTGGGCGCCGACCCATATCGAGCACCAAGGGAAATATTATCTCGTGTTTGCATCAAATGATATCCAATCGAACGAGGAAACCGGCGGCTTGGAAATTGCCGTTGCGGACCGTCCGGAGGGGCCGTATAGAGGCTACTTGGGGAAGCCGCTCGTGGATAAGTTCATTCATCAGGCACAGCCGATCGATGCGCATCTATTCAAGGACGAAGACGGAACGATTTATCTGTATTATGGCGGATGGGGGCATTGCAACGTTGCGCGGATGAACGAAGAGATGACGGGATTCGTTCCATTGGCCGACGACGACAATGAAATTTTCCGCTCCATTACGCCGGAGGGATACGTGGAAGGTCCTTGTATGATTAAGAAGGATGGACTTTATTATCTGATGTGGTCCATGGGCGGATGGACGAATGGAACCTATCGCGTAGCCTATGGCGTAAGCGACAGCCTGCTCGGTCCATTCAAGAATGAAGGCACGATTCTGGAGCGTCAGGAGCCGATTGCCGAAGGACCCGGCCACCACGGCTACTTGCATTTGCAGGAGAGAGATGAATGGCTTATCGTGTACCACCGCCGAATCATTGGGGACACCGAGCCGGGCCATCGCCAGTTATGCATAGATCGGATGCGGATCGGCAATGGCAAGATTGAGCCGGTCATCATGACTTGACTTAGGGGGAATCAAGGGTGAAAAAGCGACTCGTGCAATCGGTCGCTTTTTTTGCGTCTTCGTGAGGGATAGGTGTCAGGCAAATACCGGAAATCATCCATATGATATAATCTAGTTATTTCTTATTCTTATGACCATGGCAGGAGGAACGCACCCGATGGCGATATTGAAGAATGACTGGGCGACATATTTAGAGCAGGAGTTTACGAAGCCATACTACCTACAGCTGCGGGAATTTCTTATTGAGGAATATCGGACGAGGACCATTTTTCCCGATAAATACGATATTTTTAACGCGCTGCACTATACGCCGCTGGCCGACACCAAGGTGGTCATTTTGGGCCAGGATCCTTATCATGGACCGGGACAGGCCCATGGCCTAAGCTTCTCTGTCAAAGAGGGCGTCAGCACCCCTCCTTCCTTGCAAAATATGTACAAGGAGCTTCAGGATGATCTGGGCTGCTTCATTCCCAATAACGGCCATCTGATAACATGGGCGAAGCAGGGGGTACTGCTTCTAAATACGGTGCTCACCGTAAGGGCTCATGAAGCGAATTCTCATAAAAACAGGGGATGGGAAAGCTTTACGGATAAGGTTATTGAGACGATCAACCGGAAAAATGAACCTGTCGTGTTCCTGTTATGGGGAAGCCACGCCCAGAAGAAGGCAGAGCTCATCACGAACCGGCAGCATAAACTGATTCGTTCGCCGCATCCGAGTCCGTTGTCTGCGCATCGAGGCTTTTTTGGCAGCAAGCCGTTTTCTCGCGCTAACGAATTTCTACGCAGTATGGGGCTTCAGGAAGTGGATTGGCAGATTCCGAACTTGTAAGCGGTAGGAGAGGGTATTAGCGAAACCTCTGCATTCCGCAAGCGATAGTATCTAAACAAAAAACCACATCCGCATGAGGATGTGGTTTTCGTTTACTATTAAGAATGGACTCTTGCTGTTCTAACGGCCCGATTCGAAAGCGTAGGCCCACAGATATCCCTTCGATTCCAATAGAAGGGCCTCCGGCCTTTCTTTCGGCTTCATGACGATGCTGTTGTTCGCATTTATGATATAACCATCATTCAGTCGTTCGATGACGATGGGAATATCGAGCTCCATAAACAGCTGGCGCATCCGGTAAATCGTATTGTACAGGTTGGAAAGCGCTCGTTTTTCCTCCACGTTCGCCCAGAGATCATCGAGGATTCTCCACTTCGGGCACAATTTATTCTCATGCAGCAGCAAATAGTAAAACAGCTCCTCGGTGATGCGGGTAGGCCATTTTACAAGCTGCTCGCCTTTCATAACGGAAGCTTCCCCATATAACTGGACGTCGAGTTCCTTCTTCTGGGCCTGCTTTGGTCTCTGGCCGTAATACTTCTGAAGGCGTTCATCCAGCTGCTTCACCATATTGATGGTCATCGGTTTTAAGAGATAATCCAGGGCTTGCACGCGAAAGGCTTGCACGGCATATTGCTGGTGAGCGGTCGTGAAGATCACAGGCACGTCGATCCCGTTCTCCACCAAGTTCTGAGCCAGCTGAAGTCCCGTCATTCTCGGCATTTCAATGTCGAGCACGAGTGCGTCCAGATCCAGCTTCGGTATTTCCTGCAGCGCATCGAACGGCGATTCGTAGCAGCCTACAACCTGAAACGGGCCGTGCGTTTCAAGCAAACGGGCATGCAGGCCCAGAATCGGTTTTTCATCCTCCACGATAATGATCTTCCACATTACCCTTGTCCCTCCTTCACGGGAATCGTTATTTGAATGGTTGTTCCGTTGCCCGGCGACGAGTGAAGCTCCAGGCTTCCTTGGGTAAGATCATGTACGCGCCGGCGTACATTCGTGAACCCGATCCCGGCATTGGCGGCCGTTCCCCCCATCAACTGAGCGCACTGCGCGGCCGACATGCCTACGCCATCATCAGCGACGCGTATGTTCAAGCAGGATGCGTGCAAGGAAATGGTGACCTGGACATGTCCGGGACCTTCCTTGTCGAATAGGCCGTGGCGTATCGCATTCTCGACTAAAGGCTGCAGGAGCAGGCTAGGAATCCGAACATGCTCCGCGGCAATGGACGGATCGATGTCATAAGCGAAGGTTAACCGTTCGCCGAATCTGGCTTTTTCCACCTCGACATAGGCCTCGATAATTTCCAGCTCCTTCTGCAGGGCGGAGAATTGCCCATCCCGGCTCGTCTCAAAGATATAACGCAGGAAAGAACTGAGCATGGTTAGAAGATAGGCTGCACGCTCCCCATCCGTATAACAAAAGGCAATGATGTTGCTAAGTGCGTTGTATAGAAAATGCGGTTTAATTTGGGTCTGCAGAAATGCCATTTCATACTCAATCGCCTTCAGCATCGACTGCTTCGTTTGTTCCGCAGCGTTCAAGCGGGCCATCAAGGTCTCTTTGGAAAAAGGCTTCAGCAAATAATCATTGGCACCGGCTGCAAAAATCATTTCAACATGTCTGGGATATTCGGAAGAAATCATCATTAAAATCGTCAGGTCCATTAAGGATGCCTGTGTACGGATTTGCCGAAGCAATTCCAGACTATCCATGTCGCCTGGAATGATGTCATCCATGATCATTATCGCGATTTCCGGATGATTCCTGTAGTAGTCAAGCGCTTCTTGAGCCGAATAAGCGATTCGTACCTTGTAAGCGTCCCCCAGCATATCCCTCATGACTTCCGCATGCATCACGTCATCATCCACAATCAGGAGCGTTCCTAACGTCCGATCTTCTGCGTGCGCCGCAGACTGTAGATCGTATTCATGCTCCGCTGCGTTAACCGGCTCTTTACATTCGCTGAAAGCCAGGGTGACCGTAAAGCGAATGCCGCGCTGCAGGCGTTCATATGCGATGCTTCCATTCATCTGTTGGACGAGTTCTTCCGTCATCATAAGCCCCGAAGAATGCGGGCGTTCCCGATTCGCTGCCATGGATTCGCTGCTTGACGTCACTCGAAGCAGGACTTCCGTGCCCACCTGTACGACTTCAATGCTCAGCTGATCATCTGCGGTATCGTGAGAGATCTCGGTCATGATTCGGATGAATACCTGCGTCAGGCGCTGCTCATCCGCCCATACGTAAAGCTGCTTCGGAATCTGTTCGTTGATTGCGATCTTTTTCTTCGTGAAGGTAAACTGCATCAGCTGAATGACATGGAGCATGACCATCCGAACATTGGTGGATTTGAGCTGGATCGCGTAATCATCAAACCGAATGCGGGTGAAATCATGCAGATCCCTCAATAAATACACCATGTTCCCCATCAGCTGTTCAGCCAAGTACAGTTGCTCGCCTTGCTTCTCGCGATGGGGCTCCCGGTTGATGGCCCCCACCAGATGAACGGCATCGTGCAGAGGCCTCTGCAGGTCCTGCGTCGTGACCTTCAAGAAGGCATCCTTCGCATCGTTAGCCTTCTGCAGCCTCGTGCTGAGCTGCTCCGATTCCTCGGCCCGGTTCATGAGGCGTATGCCCAGAAAAACATTCATCGTCATGACAAACCCGACCAGCCCGATTCGGTTCATATAGTTGCGCCCGGTGAAGAACAAGCTGTCCGATGAAGCGCTTATCGCGAATACGGCTAGAAACAGAAGCATCGACATGAGGATGACGGCTTCATTCTTACGGATGTTGATTCGTTTCTTCATCGTCAGATAGAAGATGCGAATAATAATGCCTAGGATTAATCCATCGTTGTAATAAAAGAGCGGATACTGCGTAACCGATATGGTTCTGGCCGGGAGAACCGCATTAAAGAACGCGTAGGCCAGGATCGGCAGAAACAGCAGATACATCGTCTTTCGGCTCATGATGGATGGAATCATTTTGACGAAAAAGACAATCAGCAAGGTGGAGGCCAAGAAGGTCAAGCTGTCCTGCAGGCGAAAATAGAGCTCAAAGGGAAATGACGGAAACTCCCGAATGAACAGCCGCTCTCCTCGCAGCACGATGACCCATGCCAATAGCAGAAAGTGCAGACCGCTGTACAAGAAGGCCTCGTCCTTCGTTCGCAGCATGTAGATCGTAATATGGAACATGCTGAACAGCAGCAAACATAAGGTAGCCGTCCATTCCAGGGAAAGATCCCGCTGCACGTCTTCCTTCATCTGCTCGGCGTCGCCGAAATCGATCGGCAGGACGATGCCGCCTCTCGTGTTATAGAAATTGGAGGCATGAATGGTAATCAGCAGCTGCCGGCCCTCCGGTTTAAAATACGCTTCATAGGCAGGATTGTCCGGGGTTGTCGCTTGTTTGGTTGCTGCCACAGTCCCTATTTTCGATAGGGGCACGCCATCAATATAGATAGTATGGGCAGACCAGATATTCCGAACACGGAGACCGATCTCATCGGTCCAATGGTCCGGCAGGTAGACGATTAACTGATAGGATCCCCACTCGACATCCGATGCCCAGGGACCGGGTACCGAAAGATAATCGGTTTCGCTTGAAAAGTCGGCCGGGTCGACAAAAGATTCGGCGGTGAATTTCCAATCGCCGGCTAGCGATACAAACGGCGAATCCTTGAGCTCTCGCAAGTCAAGCACGCCGTCTACGGCTTTGATATGGACGGCACCCGTGTCCCGGTCGCTAAAAATCATATAGAGAATGGCGATTAAGGCGCAAATTGCACCCAGATAACCCATCCATTTCTTCATGTATAGTCACACCCTTATGGACTCTATCATATGGCAAAGATCTCTCAAAAATCTACCTGTCGATAATAGTCGAAATTTGAGAGATTTTTGAGAGATGCTTCTGATATGTTGAAATTAACAATTTTTACAATCTGATTCGTTGGAGGGAGTTATCCGCACAAATTTATATCTGAATGGGACAAGGGGTCAAGGGTCGTTGTTGGATGTCATACGATTACTAACTTACAGGATGGGTGAAATAGTTGAAGAAAAAGATAATTTCAATGATCGTGGCAACGCTGTTAATTGTTACGAATATGCCAATGGCATATGCGCTCTCGCCGGTAGCAGAGGTTTACTATAATGCCGGAACGAGCATCTATGATTCCAGTGATTTTGAGAGCCAGTTGAATGATGCAATTAAAGCCCGGTTGAGCGCACAAGGCGTAAATCCTAAATATGTGTCCATCATGGACGCGAGCGCAGACCGGACAACGGTAACGGATACGACGTATGTGCATGCCGGATATGACAGCTGGTATATAAATCAATTTGGCTATGCGATTCCCCCGGCGGTTGAAACTGCCGATTACAATCACGTTCAAGCTTCCAACGGCGGCAACACGTTAACCTTCTATGGTTATACCTCGCCTGCGTATAAGGATTTCATGCTGACGCAGGGAAGCCCTTCAGGCAAGAAGATCATTACCTTCGACATGGATGAATCCAAAGTGGATTACCACAGCATGGAAGGCGGCGGTTTTCTATTTAATACCCAAATCGACGTCAGCGGGAAATTAAGCGGGTATGCGATTTTATATGTTCAAGGTTCCATTAATGTATATAAGATCGATGGCGTAGACGCAGCCGCTCTGCACAATGAAACGTGGAGTCCTTTGAGTTCCATGTCAGGCGTTACCTCCATCGGAAGTTTTCCGAAAGGGGCATCCACCCACCACAGCATTAAAATCGTCGTAACGGATACAACGCTGAGCATGTGGGATAATGGCGACCAAATCATTCGTAATCTAGCCCTCCCGGACGTTTACGGAGATGAATTTGGTCCGATCGTAAGCCACATAGGCCATGGCTGCGAGATCATTTCGATTTTTTCGTTCGACAATATGAAATTGTATTCAACTTCGAGCAAGCCGTTGGATGTAGCGGTCGATAATATCCTGTGGGGGACGTCGCCGCTGCGTTATGTCGTGAACATTAACGATGACCCGCGCGGGGATTTGGATCAGGGAACGAACCAATCCAAGCTGACGGAGTCGTTCAATAACAAAGGCACACAGTATATCGGCGTTACGGAGTCGACTTATACGGACACCAACGATGATTTTATCCGCGGCCTGAACGAAGGCGGACTGCATGTCGATTCCGACAAATCCACCGACGACATCATTCAAGAAATTGCGAATCGTATCGCGGATCAGCTTGTTTCCGATTATAAAGAAGCCATTCAAGCCATTGAAACGGCAGAGGACAAAACCGATATCGAGTACCATTTTGCCGACACGAAAAATTCGGTGAAAAACAATTTAACATTGAAGCAAGACGATGACGTCACCACCGTCTGGTCCTCCGACCAGCCGTCGGTCATTGCACCTGATGGAACCGTGACGAGACCGGTTACGAACCAGTCGGGAACTTATGTGACCTTGACAGCAACCATCACCAAAGACGGGCTGACAAGCGAGAAGACGTTTACCGTCTATGTTCTTGCCGCAGATCCGGCTCCTTTAAGCACATTGAGCGCTGTTGCGGGCAATGGGCAAGCGACATTGAATTTCCCTGTTCTCAGAGGGGCAACAAACATCGTGGTTGAACAGTCTACCGACGGTACCAACTTTACGCAGGTAAGACCATTGGAGACGCTGGATGCGTCTTCAACAAGCGCAACCGTAACCGGATTAACGAACGGTGAAACCTACTATTTCCGACTGAACGTCGAATCCGGACTATATGACGGCGTATCCAACGTAGTCCAAGCCTCGCCGTCGAAATCGTTAACCACGTTATCGGCCGATACAGGCAATGGGCAAGTGACATTGACTTTCCCGGCATTAACAGGGGCAACGAGCATTGTGGTTGAACAATCTACGGACGGCACCGCGTATACTGCGGTTAGCCCGTTGGAGACATTAGATGCTGCTTCTACAAGTGCAACCGTAACCGGATTGACGAACGGCGAGACCTATCATTACCGATTGAACGTCACATCGGGTCCATATGCTGGCTTGTCCAATGTGGTTCAGGCTTCCCCTTCGGAACCGATCACCACGTTGTCGGCCGTTGCGGGCGTTGGACAAGTGACATTGAATTTCCCTGCTTTAACGGGGGCAACGAACATCATTGTGGAAAAATCTACGGACGGCACCACGTTCACGCCGGTCAATCCAGTGGAGACCTTGGATGCCGGTTCCACGAGTGCAACCATAGCCGGTTTATCGAGCCGTGAAACCTACCATTTCCGGTTAAACGTCGAATCCGGTCCACATGCAGGTTTGTCCAATGTGGTTAGCATCAAGCCAAACGCGCCTGCGGTACCGGTAGAAAATCCGCCTGCAGGGAATACAAACGTCGTTCAGCAACCTGCACCTACTATGAAAACGGACGTTGTTGTTTCCGATCAAGCCAACGGGGGCAAGGTCGTTCAGGACAAAATTACGAAGCTCGTCGGAGACAGTCTGAAAGTATCGGGGAAAATAAAATCAGCAAACGGTCAAGAATTGAATCTGCCGAATATCGTCATGAATCAGGACGGCAGCTTTACGCTTCCAAAAGTTGCACCAGGCCAATATACGTTGTCGCTGAACGTGATCGCGCCTAACGGGGAGAAGCTGGCTGGTCCTGCCGGCAAGCTGAGCGTCGATAACAATGGAAATGCCAAGTTATCGGTTGATCTAGTCGATCCATATGGCACGATTCTCGATAAGGTGACGGAACAGCCTGTTGCAGGCGTGAAGATGCAATTGTATTGGGCCGATACGGAGCTGAATCGTTCCAAAGGCAGAGTGCCGGGAACGCTTGTCCATTTGCCTGAGCTTCCGGATTTTGCACCCAACAAGAACCATAACCCGCAAATGAGCTCAGACAGCGGTCAATATGGCTGGATGGTTTACGCCAATGGCGATTACTACTTCTTGGGCGAGAAGAACGGATACGTTGTTTTTGACAGCCGTACCGATAAGCGTGAAGAGCGCTTTGGCGCTGACAGTTATATTAAGGACGGAGTCATCCACGTCGGCGACACGATCGTGAAATTCAGCTTCTCCCAGGAGCCGAAAGTGAAGGCCGCAGGCGATCATCGCGCATACATGGTCGGATATCCTGACGGCACGTTCCAAGCGGATCGTGGCATTGTCCGGTCCGAAATGGCTGCGATCCTGTCCCGTTTGTATACATCCGCAGCGAGCTCGAAGAAAGTATCGTATTCGGATGTGAGTGCGAAACATTGGGCAACGAACGCGATTACGACCGCAACCAACAATAAATGGATGGTCGGTTTCGGCGACAATACATTCAAACCGAAGAAACAGATCACGCGGGCGGAATTTGCACAGATTCTCATGAATTTGTATAAATGGGACGCTGTCCAGGAGAGCACATACACGGACGCAGCGGGACACTGGGCTGAAAAAGCCATTGCAACGGCTCAGGAGCAAGGTGTGCTGTTCGATTTCACGGAGGAGACCTTCCATCCGAATCAGCCGATTACGAGATTAGAGGTTGTTCGAATCCTGAACCAACTGCTGGATCGTAAACCTTGGGATATCAAGGTTGAACCGAAGTGGACCGATGTTCCGGTAAACCACGACTATTATTCAGACATTATGGAAGCTTCGATTCCGCATGGGTTTGAGCAGCTTGAAACCGGAATTGAAGATTGGAAGGAATAGGGGCGTCAGCGAATTGTGGCTGTAAATAGTCACGGTTCGCCTTCATACAAAAGTCCACAACTTTAAATAGGTTGTGGACTTTTCACGTAAAACGATTGATTTAATTTCAGTATATATGAAGTAATCTCAAGTGTTTCAAAACTAATAGTAAATAATCCCATTAATCCACTTCTCAAGCTGGGTACCATCTTTGTAACCTAGTCTATAAGTGTCCCGGTGTATCCAAGCAACTGCGTCCCTAGTTAATCGGCTAGTTGTTACAACAAACGCCTTCGACGCCTTGTTTTCTTCCCGAATTGCAGATAGTTCCCTCACATTATTAAGTTTTACATAATTAGTTGGACCATACTTCTTGGCTTGCCAGACTGATTTAATATTTCCTAATACGACATCGTTTTTTAATGCAATAACGTCTACTCCCCCATCCTTTGATCCTCTTGTAACAGTGACTTTCCAACCTTCTTTTTCAAGCAGGGCGCCAATAAGTTCTTCAAACTGCCTCCAGTTCATTTCAGATAACAATCTTCCGTTCTTTAATAATTCATTTGCTAAGATTAAACAGGAAGGTGAACTGCCAAGCCAAAGAGGAGCTTTTTCAATAGTTGAATTCCATTTATCAGAGTGAGTAGGGTTTCTATGAGGTGGGAAGTTAAATGCAGAATCGTCTCCTCGTAACCATTCGAAAGTTTTGGACCAATTTATGATACATTGAGTAAATTCGTTGATCCACTCCGTGGAAACTCTAACGGATTTGCCAACATATCCTATTAAACCTGGATCTGTTATCTCCTTGATCACTTCAAAATCAAGGTGACGGTTTCCCGTAGCATGCTCATCGATTTCATGATCTGTTGGAGGCCCTGAAGGTGGATGGTATTTTTCACCGTATACCTGCTTTTTAAAGGAGCGATACAATTCAATTGAAGGCTCAATAACTTCTGAAATTATATCTCGCAAATCAGCAATGGTTAGTTCTTGCATATATCACCTCAAAGTGGTCTGCAAAGTTTAAATATATATAGTATACAGGAACGTATGTTCTTTATCAATTAGTAATGGGGGATTAGCACTTGGTCTATGGTTTGCAAATACTTGTAAGGTATCTTGAAAGAAGGCGACAGCCTCATAAGGCTGTCGTCTTCAAACTCGTACCTTGAGAAGCATGCATTGCTCCTAAGATGCAGTTTGTGTGACTAAGTCCCTCCCTGTGAGGCCTGCTTTTTCGTTTCAAGTTCCGTGCAGAATGCTTGTGATAGGCTCGGAAAACTATCCGCTATTTTATTCTTATAAATAAGTTATTGGTCCAATACTATGTTCTCCCTCGATCATATGATACCTAGAATATGATTAAAGGAGGACTTATCATGGCTGAACAGGTTAGAGTGAGCCCGCAATTCAAAAGGCTTTGCGACCAATTTGGAAGA
>Ga0209784_100261_pt1 | contig 32176 bp, 22 predicted proteins | sample AraplaCvi_mLB_r2_2_FD_184284 | JGI IMG/M metagenome (GOLD analysis project Ga0209784, IMG submission 184284) | Arabidopsis root microbial communities from North Carolina, USA - plate scrape CL_Cvi_mLB_r2 (SPAdes) (version 2) | ecosystem: Host-associated > Plants > Roots > Endosphere | place: USA...
TGCCCGCTTTGCCCGACCTGACCAAGCGCGCCCACATCACGCCGCCGCAGCCGCCCGAACAGCCCCCGCACCCGCCGCCGGAAATGCCGCCGCCCGACGAACCGGCCCACGACCCGGTGCACGACCCTGAACCCCAAACGCCCCCAATCGAACTGCCGCCCGGGGAGCTACCGCCGGAAATCCCGCCCCAGCATTAGCGCGGCGCAACATCCCATCTGTTAGAATCGCGGCCTCCCAGGCACCCGGAGGCCGCGCGTTTTTGGTATGCCTGGGCAGCCTGCATATCTGCATATCTGCCCATAGCTCAGTTGGATAGAGCATCGGCCTTCTAAGCCGACGGTCGGGGGTTCGAATCCCTCTGGGCAGGCCAATACGATCATGCCACCCTGGGTTAGCGTCGACTAACAATTCGGCATCGAAATCTACTGATGTAACCATCTTGTAACCCCGCGGCGTCCATACCAATCACCTAACTCGCTGAGCTATTGCCTTCGCGTGGGGCCTTTGTCGGCGGCACGGACATAAGCCGGATGGCTGGTTCGTGGCCATTGCGGTCTCGTAACGCAGGACGGACATCCCGACGCATCTCCCGCAACAGCACGTTCGCCAAATGATCGTGACGCTCAATGCTACGTTGGGTGTTGCGGTATGAAATCTCCTCCTGGAAAGCGTACAGCGCCGCAAGGACTGACGGCGGCGCAACAAGCGTCAGTGCATTGACGGCGTCTGCGTAGCGCGCGTGCGCGTCCTGAGTGACGGCCCTTCCTTGCACCACTCCGGACAGCGCAGCGACATATTCGCGATAGTGCTCCAGCTTTGCCTTACGCTAATCCGCCTCGTGCTCGCGCCTCATCGTCAGCAGGTACGTCACCACCGTGACCAACACACCGAACATGCCGGCCGCAATAGCAGCAAAGACTGTGTTCCCCACACTTGCTCCTTTTCCGCGAGTATCGAACCAGAGACCGCAACCACCAGCAGTCGGTTAGCGCATGCGTATTCCAGCTTCTGCGAGTTCTCGCAGAAGCTGCCGCTCTTCCATGCGGTCGCGCTCTAGCTGACCTGTTTCAGCGGTCCGTCCGTAAACGGAAGGGTATCGCCCCACGCTGCAATTGCAGCAGTGGACAAGGCCCCCGTGCAAAGGTCGTCCCACGAATTGGCAACCTCGACGTATGCCTGATGCCGTGCGGGCAACCTTGCAATGTTGCGTTCAGCATCCGCAATCATCTTCGCCCGCTCATCCCTGCCTAAGTTCGTCTTCTCGTCTTCGTTCAGCATTTCGATCATGCCCGTCGAACGCTCTTTAGCTAGCTCCCAATACTCAGCCGTCCTTCGTTCGGCAAGGTGTGCCGCAAGTTGTGCACGAATTGTCGTCAGTTTCGATATCGCCACGAATGCAGTGTCGCTCTCCGCTTGGGCAAGCCACGCATCTAGCCCTGCCTCACCACCGTCCTCATAAAACGACGATTCCAAGCCGGTAACGTAGCAAGAAAGCGGATAAACCGTCAGGAATAGCATGTCTTGGCGCGGCTCCTTTGGCACCGCTGCAATCCAAGCGCGCAAAACAGAAATGGGGGTGTCTTTGGTACTCAAGGTAGCTCCTTGTTGAAGAGAAAACCGCCACACGTGGCGGCATTGATATGCATGATCGAAAAGCCGACCATCGCTAGACAGGCGTTCGGGGCAGCGGCCAGAAGCATCCGAGCCTAGTTGTCGGCCGGTGGCTCGAGCAAACTCGTAACAAGGTCGAAGGCGGCTAACCGCCCTTAAGGTGTGGGTATCCCATCGGTCCATTGGGGGGAGCACCCACGCACCGTTGAGGTCGATGATGCCGCCAGTCTTGCCCGCCTGCTGGCGCACTTCCGCGAAGTCGCCCACAAAATCCGACGCCTCGTAGAACTGAGCCGAAATGACTTCCGCACCGCTTTCATCTAGGTAGCCGTATTTGCCATCGCGCTTTACGAGAAAGCGCCCAATCTGGAACCGCCAAGCGTTGGAACGCTCAATAGCCATGTAGGGCTCGATCACATCGTCGAAATAAGGCGCTTGATAAATCATGGAATTGACCTGTTTCCCGCTGGCATCAAAAAAGGCGATGCCACCATCCTTCGGCAACACAAAAAGGGGTGGGACACTGCGCGCGACGTCAAAGACATCACCGTTCATCCATTGACGCAGCGGCTCCGGATAGACACTGGGATCGCGGTAATAGCGGAGCCGGTCGTCGGCAATCTCCGCAGCGTCAATGGGCAGATTTCCTCGCATATTGGTCCAAGCCCGCAGCGTCTTGCCCTCACGGTCGTACTGCTGATATGCATAGTGGCTCATCTTCTTCTTCGATGATCCAAGACCGCATAAGAATGCCGGCACCGGTGCAAACCCACAGCCGCCTTGCGACCCTTCGACCGTGGCGTTAGGCGCAATGCCCTTCTTGATCTTTAGCGCCGTGGCAACACCATCACGATAGCGATAAGCCCTATCGAATCGCGGGCTTACGACCAAGCGACCGGCCTCATCTATATAGCCCCAGCGCCCCCAACGGCGGCAGCCGCCCTTCCCTCGCTGAACATGCCTGCTCGCTCGAATCGCGGTGGAATCACCACCTCGCCGTGTTCATCGGCAAAACCGTATTGCCCGTTTGCACTAAGCCAAGGCACCAACGGCTGACCGGCATGGGCGGACGAAATCGTCATGAATAGGGTCAATGATCCGAATACGAAATGCTTAGTTCGTCCGAGCAGATACATGTTTGGCTTATTCTTTCTGGTTAATTGCTGGGTGCCACCACCGCAGACGGTCCCAGCGCTCTGGACCTCCGCCGGGCAACGGATTTGCTACCAAGTATCGCTTTCCCCTCGTCCGCAAAACTGCCGGCGCAAGCGGCTACCGACCGCAGTGTCTGGTCTCGCCAAGCGCCCATACGCCGCTATCTCAGCGTGCTAGGCCGCTGATACCGAAGCTGATCGTCTAATGTCAATGCGGCAAGTTTTCGAGAACAATTTCCACACGCCGATTCAATGCTCTGCCGGCCGAGGTACGGTTGTCACCAACGGAATCCTTAGCGCCTCGGCCAATGATCAACAACCGGTTCTGGGCAACGCCATGCCCATGCAAACGCCGACCCACAGCCATGGCGCGTGCCGTCGACAGCGCGGAGTTCGACTCAATACGATCTCGCGGGCCAGGTGCATCGTCGGTATGCCCGAGGATGGTGACCTTGCCGCGCGTCTCCGCAAGCACCGTGGCCAGCCGATCAAGCTGGCGCGCAAGCACGGGAGTGAGGTCTGCTCTGCCGGAGGCGAATCCTTCGTCACTGCTGAAAGCCAGATAGATCCGACCGTCTTTGGCACTAATACCAACGGGAGCCGCTCCGGCTTCGGAAGACAGCGCGCGTGAGACGCGCTCCTCCAGTGTCTCTTGTTGCTTTAGTAGCTGGGCAGACAGGGCCTTTACCCGGCTGGCAAGCATCTGCTTTTCGAGATGCTGAAGGTAAGTCACCGCTCCGAACCCGAGTACCAGTGCAATGACAACCAACGCCGCGATAACAGGAAACCAAGAACGGTGTGGCAGTGCCTCTTGACGAAGGAGCACAATCTCATGGACCTCCGCGCTTAAGGCCATGGCTCGCTCGTGGGTCCAACTGCGGGTTGATGTTGACGCAGCCATAGGCGCGTGCTCGACGACTGCGCGATGCTGCATCTGGATTTCAGGCAACCGCATGCCTCGCTCGTCGCTCAGACCGCGTTTGATCAGGAGGGCAATCACCTCCAGCGCATTGCTGCTGGCGTTCGGCGTTTCCTGCAGCTTCTGAATCCACGCGCGGCAATGCTGTCCGCGGCTGTTCTCTTTGTAGAACTCGGCGAGCAAGCTGTGTTGCACCCAGACGCCCCGCAAACTATCGGCACGCCCTCGCACACGGCTTCCGGCTTGGTCTAATGCGGCACAGAAGCAGTACTGCACCGCCTCAATGACATCGGCCTTGAACGCTGCAGCTTGGGCAGCCTGCCTGAAGGCGTTGAGCCTGGTGCGGACTTCAGACTTGAGCGTGTCCAAGCGAGCTGCGGATTCCAACTCGGGCGACAGTTCGTCCAGGAGCCAGAAAAGCGGCTGCGCCAGTCTAAGGAAATGATTCTTGGGTTGTGTTTGACTCGCCATCAACCCGACCTCCCCGGGCACTGAAACCCTTGCAGCAGCCCGGTCGTCCACGGGTTTGCCAAGCTGCCTGTATTGATGTCGAGCTTGGCCTTGCGCCCATCAAAGTCATACTCGGCGATGAAATGGCTATTCGACACGGAGCTGGCGAGTTTGCCCTTGGCAATCACGCGCATCATGGCCCACGGGCCATTCGCGGTAAGCGTGGAAGTCTCTGGCCGTACGCGCGGATTGGCCGTGATCTCCGCACCCTGCCCGCCTCGCGGCCCCGGCCATGTCACTTTGAGCGGACTCACCGGCCCGTGAACGTAGCGCTGGCTCTGGCCGTCGAAATCCATGTTCAATTCAACGATTTCCGGGTCAAGCTCGACCACCTTCAGGTCTACCCTCCACGTCATCTTCTTTGCACCTGGGTCGCGGAGGAACACCTCACGAATTTCCTTGGCGCGCTGGAATGGAATAAGGCTTGGCCCTGCCACCGGCGGCACATCGGGGGCACTCAGCTTGTAGCGCCACGGGGAGACGGTTGTATCGACGTGGGGTGCCAGTACCTTCTGGAAGAAATCGTCCAGTACACCGCCGGTCGCAAACACGCGCGCAAAGTCCTCCGTATCCACGTCCTGTGTAGCATTCGGCGTGAAGGGGTACTTGCCGTCGACAGCGCTACGGCAGCTCTCGCCAATCACGGCATTCATCTGGGCGACAAGGATGTCGCCAATCCCCTTATTGACGTCGCGCGTGCCCTGCACCACCAGGTCTGCCAACACCTCCTTGAGCGGGGCGGGCAGTTTGGCGGCTTCCATCTTCAACTGAGCGCCCGCCTCGGCGGGTGGCGGCAGAGTGCGGGTCTCCAGCGCATTGCTGGCAACCATCAACGATGTGTAGTAGGCGTTGACCATGCCCGCAATCGCGTCCAGTCGCGGTTTGCCGTTCGCGACTTGCGCGTTGGGGACCGCAACGTCGGCTTGGCCGGTCACGACTTCGCGCAGGGCTGCGAAGCTGTTGTCAACCAGCTCGCGCTCCTGTCGCGCTTCGGCGCGAGCTGCGAAGCCGCTGATCTTGTCGGACTTTCCGTCCAAGGCAGCCAGTGCCTTGTCGGCGAGCGATTTGTCTTTTGGTTCGGTCGGCTGGCTCAGTGTCGTCTCGCGCACCACCACGCGCCCCAGACGCGCCAATGGCGAATCGGGCGCAGCGAAGGTGCGCAGCACTTCCAGGTCAAAGGCGAGGTTGTTGCCCGTCAAGGCCCGGATGTCAGACAGAAATTCCGTCCAGCGCTGCGCGTATTCGGTCAGATACAAGCGGCGGATTTCCCGAGTCACCGGGTCATCGCCAGCCAGCTTGCCTGCTGCGCTCTCAAGCGTTTTTTTTTGAGCGCTGGCTCCCGCGCGGCCCATCACCCACGCATCGATTGCCTGCGCCTTGTTGACGAACTCGGGCAAACGGGCGTTGAACAGGTTGTGGTAACCCGCATAGGTGAACAGTCCCGGAATACCTCGCTCCAGCGGCTCGCCGCTAGCACGGGAGAACACCGTACCCGCTTGCGGACCGATGGCACGCACCAGCGTGAAATCCGCCGGTGCCTCTTCCATCATGGCGGCCTTGGCTCGGTCGTACAAACGTTCGGTCGAGGTATAACCATCCAGGAAGTCCCGCGCGGAACGGATCAGGTCCTCATTCTTGGCATAAGGCGAGTGGACCGGACGCGTGCCATCGAGCAAGCTGTTGAGGTGCTCGACCACGGCAATCCGGCCACCAAAGGCGTCCGCACCGCCACCGGTCGCCCAGTCGCTTTGTACCCAACCGCGCACGTCGGAGGCATTGAAAATGTCTTTGTCGTAGAGCATCAGGTAGACGCGCAGCGTGTCGTAGGTGAGCTTGGTGTCCTTGTCGGCGATGGCAGCAGACAACACGGTTTCCATTCGGCGCACCAGGTACGGTACGAGCAGGTTGTCTTCCAGCTTGACGTGCGTGCCCATGGTGGCGGCCAGCACCTGTTGCGGAACATACAGGCCGTAACGCCAGTGAAGCGGCGGAGCTGCCAGGTCCAAGCCAGGAAACGCTGGCAAATCGTGCGCCTCGGCCAGCAACGCCGGCGTGCCCTCGGGCTCGGGCTTCTTGTAGAAGCTTGCCACCTTGGCAGTCAGTGCCTTGGCATTTTCCTGCACCACATCGAGATAGTGCGTGTTGTGCCCAAAGCTCAGATAAAAGCCGGCGACCAGCCACAGGAAGATCACCAGCACCATGGCATGGGCCAGCAGGCGCATCAATCGGAAGCGGAACTCCCAACGCAAGTTCGGGCGAACTAGGTGTGCCTCGGGGAAAACGCCGCGCTTGAAGAGGTCCTGCAGGAAGTAGCTGTCGGTGCTTGAGCTGGCTTGAAACGCCCGCGCCTCGTCGAGCGTCGCGGCATCCAGCACCTGCAGCGTCACCGTGTCGTCAGCAGCGTTCACCGATGCGCCAGTCTGCGCCGCGCTGGTGAAATACACACCACGCAGCATGGCGTTGTGCTGTGTGCTGTCATAGCGGCTTTGCGCAAAGATCTGGTCGACCAGATCAGCCAGCGGGTTCGTCAGCGCATCGAATTCTTCGACCAAGCTCACCAGTGCCTTCTTGCGACCGGCGTCGAACTCTTCGTTGAAACGATCCGACTCCCCTGCGATCAGGCGCGCCTCCAGGGCGGCCATCTCGGTACGGCACAGATCTGCGATGGCAGGCGCCGATTCGCCACGCTTGAGCTTGCGGTCTGCCGGAAGTCCAAAGCCCCACGACTGCGCGCGCCCCTCACTGCCCAGATATTGAAAATACTGAGCGAAGCCAGGCAGCAAGTCGAGCTTGGTTACCACGACATAGATCGGGAACTGGATGCCTAAGTCCTGCCGCAATTCGATCAAGCGGTTACGGATTTTAAGCGCCTCATTCTCACGCTCTTGTGTGGACTGGTGAACTAGGTCAGCCACGCTGACGGCAACTAAGGCACCGTTGATGGGTGCGCGGCCACGATATTTGCGCAGCAAACCGAGGAATCGGCCCCACTCGGCGTGGACGGCCTCCGGTTTGCAGTCTTGGCTGGTGTAATTGCCAACGGGGTCGATCAGCACCGCTTCGTTGGCGAAGCGCCACGCCGGTGCCTTGCGGTCTTCATCCGCGCGCGAGGGCGAACTTCCGCCGCCCGCCAGGGGGAAGCGCAGGCCGGCATTGCTCAGGATGCTGGTTTTGCCAGTCTCGGCGAAACCCAAGGTGAGATACCACGGCAGCTCGTACAGGTAGCGCTTGCCCTCGAACAACCGGGCGAGGCCACTACTGGTGCGCAGTGCCTTCAACTGACGCATGGCGGCATCGACACTGCTGGTGACAGCCTTGACATCAGATTCGGGGGCCAGCTCCTGCTCACCCTCGGTCTTAGCATCCAACCATTTCCGGACCACACCGCCCGAGCGAATGTTGCGCCAGAGCAGGCTGAACAGATAGACGACCGACACGAGGATGATGACGGCGATCAACAAAAGGCGAGGTGTGCTGTCTTGCAGCGGGTGATGTCCGTTCAGGGCGAGCAGCGGGCCAGCGTGCCAGATCAACAAACACAACGCGGTCGCCGCTACAAAGAACACGGGCAGCCCAAACACCAAAAAGAAGTACAGCGCCAGCAGCAAGACGATCACAGCGACACGCACACCGACGCTCGCCAGCGGCACGATGCCATCGAAGCTCAGTAGCGGACCAATCCACCACACGGCCGCCGCGATCAGCAGGACTACCAGCAGAAGCAACATCTGCCAACTAAAGAGCGCGTTGCGCAGTCGTTTCAACAATTCCATACCTAGATCCAATTACTGCGTGACGTCGATCTGCACCCGGCGATTTTTCGCCCGGCCATCCCTTGTCGCGTTATCTGCCACGGGTTCGGTGTCGCCCTTGCCCACGGATTCCAGCCGGCCCTGGGCCACACCTCGCGTGGCGAGATACTCGGCAACGTGCACGGCGCGCTCTTCCGAGAGCATCTGATTCGAAGGGAACCTGGCGGTCTTGATGGGCTGGTTGTCGCTGTGACCAGTGACGGTGACTTTGCCGGGCACTTTGGCAATTTCGGCGGCGACCTTGTCCAGCAGGGGATGGACCTTGGCGTTCACGTCGGCACGGCCGCCGCCAAACATGTCGTCGCCCCGGAAGGTGACGGCGCTGTGCGTCGCATCTTCTTCCACCTGGACTTGGCCACGGGCAATTTCGTCCTTGAGCAATTCGGACAGACGCAGGACCACCTTGGGCGGCGGCGGCGGCGTGATCTGCGCAATAGCCTGGATCTGTTGCTCCAGATCGTGCGTGCGCAACGAGAGTTGGTACTTGTACCAGGCGAAGAGGCCGAAGGCGGCCAAGCCGAGGACTGTGACGCTCAGCCAGATCGGGACGGTGCGGATCATGGAGAACCGCCCTGCCGGTGTCACGGGCAGGTTCGGCGACAGTTCTCGGGGCACGGCGCCGCGGTGTTTGCGAATCAACCCGTGCAGGCTCTGCCGGATGGCGAAATGTTGCCGGTCACCGTCGGTGACGCCACGGTAACGGCCTTGGAAATCGAGCGAGAGCAGGTAGTAGATCACCTCGATCACGTCGATGTGTTCTTCGGGGCTGTTGACCAAACGGCCCAGCACTTGGAAGACCTTGGTGCCCCCTTCGTTCTCGCCGTGCAGTGTGACAAGGAGGCTGGACTCTGCCCAGGAACCGCCACCGCCCCAGGACGTGCTTTGGGCGGCTTCGTCCAGGGCGGTACACAGGCTGTAGCGTGCGGCAAGTGCGTGCTCGGGGCGGATGCCAACCCGTTCGCAGACGGTCTGGAAGTCATGCAGCTCTTGCAAGAGCATGTCCTTCAGGAGTGCGGCCTGATCGACACGCAGTGTGCCTGGCATGTCGGCCAGGGCACGCAACAAAGGACGAGCAGCGGACAGCAGCGGGTTAACGGCCTGCCGCGCCTTCTCGACGCGCTGCTCGATCGGCTTGCGTTTGATCTGGCGCGGCTCGTTGGCGGCCTGGGTAGAGGTGGCGTGCGCCTGTTCAGCCCCGGGCGGTGCCTCCGACAGCCGGGCGTGATGATTTGCGGTACCGGCTGTTGCTGGGTTGACCATTAGCGTACCCCCCACAGTTCAAGCCGCAGCTCCGGGAAGCTCCCCGCGACATGTAGTGCCAGCCCGCCGTAGCGTTGGACCTGCTGCCACAGCGGATGGTCTTGTGTGAGCTCGAAGTACACCTGGCCAGCGTTGAAGGGAATCTGGCGCGGCGGTACAGGCATGGCCTGCAACGGAATACCGGGCAGGTGCGAGCGGATGAGTTCGGCCAACCGCTCGGCGGGGCCCACCTTGGCTTGCGCAGGGAATTGCTGCTGCAGCACGTCGCTGGGCAGTTGTGCGCCCACGGCCAGCACAAAGGTGTTGAAGCGCTCGAACTCTGCCGGGTCCAGCACCGCTAGGCGGATGCCGTGCTGCTGGTCGCGCAACTCGATGCGCTGGGCACCGCGCTCCAATACCACATTGAGCAGAAAACGCAGGTCGTCCACCACGGGCTTGATGCAGGTGTGGGGCTCGTCATGGCGGTAAGCGGGGTAGTCCGGATTCGGGCGGCGGGTGGCGGAACGCACGAAGGTGGACAGCTCGCCGGCGAATGCGGTCAGTTGGACATACAGCGCTTCGGGCGAATCCGCTTTGGCTGCCAGCATGTGCTCCAGCACGGGCTCGAAGCGGTTGAACAGTTGCAGGATGAGGTATTCAGAAATCTCGGCAGCGTCTCCACCCCGGGTGCTGGAGGCCGTGAGGCGCTCGGCCATGGAGGTGGCACGCAGGCGCAGCAGGCCGTGGACTTCGGCCAGCCACGTTTGCAGCAAGGTGCTGGCGGTGTAGACGTTGACTGGCGGGATCAGCCCGGCATCCAACCTGGCGCTGCCGTCAGCCCGGATCTCGGTGACCTTGACCAGCGGCATGCCGACCCATGATTCGGTCAATTCTTTCTCCGGCACTAGGCGCAAGCGCAAATCGCCCAACTGCACGAGCTTGGGGCCTTGGCCGATGGAGTTAGCGTCGAGCAGGTCTTCTTCGAAGCTGCGATAGCGTGCCAGCGAGTCGTGGGCATCTTCAAAGCTGGTTTCTTCCGCATTGGGCGTGCGGATGGGCACGGCCAGACAGATGATCTGGTTCAGGTGCTCATGGCGCAGCGCCAGCGGCGCGGGCAGCTTGGCGTGAGCTGGCGCGTCGAACGGTGTGCCGTCCTGATAAATGCCGGCGGCACCGGAGACGACCAGTTTGCCCAGGGCCAGCGCTTCCGCGTCGATGGCAATGTGGTGGAAGCCCCAGAAGAATGGGCTCAGGGCAGCGGCGCGCATGTGGGCGAAATGCTCCAGGTAGCGCTCTTGCTGCTGGAAGAGTTGCGGGCGCAGGAACAGCCCTTCGCTCCAGACGACTTTGTTGTACCAGCTCATGAAAATCAATCAGGTTTGGATACGGTGATGGCTTGCTCGTCCAGGACGATCTGCAGTTTGACCTTGCGGGCGGGGATCGCGACGCGGTACCAAGCAGCTTCGGGCGCAGGCGGCAACTTGTAGACGGTGCGCCAGGTAGCTTTGCCGAGGTCGCGGTAGCCGACCAGCAGGCCGAGCGCATGCGTGTCTGGGTTGAGCTTGCGTTCGATGTCGCGGAACTCGCCCGGGCGCAGAATGAATTCGTCGCGCGCAAGCAAGTCCGAGACGAGCATCGTGCGGTCGGTGGATTCGAGTGCGTAGTAGTCGGCGTTCTCAAAGGTGCTGGCGGTCTTGAGTTCGTACAGGCGCACGAGCACCGGGGACGCCCTGCCCTTGTCGTCGGGGTTGAGGGTGTCCTTGGCTTCGATTGCGAGGTCGAGCTTCATTTGCTCGGGCTGGGCGGGGGCGGTGGAACATCCGGAGAGCACGAGCAAGACACCGAGCGCCAGCATCCACAATCGTTTGCCGCCCAGCGCGGAGGGTCGCTGAACGGGCTTCATGCGCGGGCGGGCGGGCTGCCCATCAGGACACAGCCGCATTCGGTGCCATCACCGGCGCGGGCCATGATCGTGCCGCCGACCTTGGATGTGCCCGACACGCGCACGATGCGGTTGATGCCGTGTGGGCGACCGTCGGGGTACTTAGCGGGGCAGTTGACAAGATCGCCCTCGCGAGCAATGGCGCGGCCACGGATCTTGCTGGTGGGCGAGCCGGTAATGACGACGGCGCCGTGCGTACCGATGTCGCCTACGGTGATGATTTCTGCGGACATGTTGATTTCTGCACGAAAATTGATCGATTGCTGGGCGTTATTGCTGCGGTTTGCCAAACCACGGCCAGTACGCCCGGCTCTCACCGCGCGCGCGGTCCCACTGCGTGATCGGCGGCGACGGCTTCCAGCCCGGCGGCGGGCCAATCAGCACAGCCCAACTATCCTTGGCATCGGCCACGCTGGTGACCACGGCGCTCTTGCCGTTCTGGTTGGCATAGGCTGCAGCAAAGGCGGTGTTGACAGCGAAGCTGGCGGCGCGGGCCGGACCCTCCATCACTTGAGACACGCTGTAGAAGTTGCCGATCTGGTCTAGGTCGGGCCATTGCTGGTGGACAGCGGCGTGCAGCGGCTTCATCAAGGTGGTGATGTTGGCCGTGTGCTTATGCACGTCGTGGTAGACGCGCCCAACGGGGTGGTCTTGCGCGGCCAGCTTCTGAACGGCCTCCATCAACGGGCTCCACGCCCCGCCGGGGTTGGCCGCCTTGGCGTCGATGCCGCCTTCATGGTGCTGGGGCGTGTAGATGGAGGCCAGCGGCGTGTAGCCCCAGTCGGCGCTGGGGTGGCCGAGGATCAGGAGGGCAGTGTTTTCATTAGTCTGCTCGCCCATCGGGTAGTTGGGCGCATCCATGTTCCACACCCACACCAGCTTGTTGGGATTCGCCGCCAAAAACTTGAGGGCTTCTTGCAGATCGTAGAAACCCACGGTTTCATCACCGGCCTTGAGCACCACCTGCGGCAGTTTGCCGTTGGGGTTGAACATCATGCTCCGGGCCTCGGATTCTTCCGCTACCTTGCCATAGATCAAGCGCCGTGCCCCTTTCAACGTCAGCGTTGACTCTCCAATGATCATTTCATCGGTCGCAGGTGCACCACGTACCGTTTCGCCTCGGTCATTCTTGTGCAAGTTGACAAAGTAATCGCGCATGCGCTCTTCGGCGTGCGCTGCGTCGTATGCTCCATAGCTAGGGGCGGGAATGCCCATGTTCTTTTGGTCGCGCAGCAACTCATCGATCCCACTGTCCTTGATCTCAAAGTCATAGTACGTCTGCGTATTGACCCACTCGCGCGGCATCCCGGCAAACACGATCGCGTCCATAAAGTCTGGGCGAGATGTGCCCGTGCGGATGGAGTAGAAGTAGTTCGGGTCGGCCGGATAGGCGCGGAAGCTTCTTAGTGGGGCAGTGACCAAGTCGTTGAAGGCCCCAACGAATCTGTCACGTTTGACCTGGGGGTAGTCCTCCAGCCGTTTGTTACGATCCATGCCACCAGTCAACTCCCCCACCGCATCCCCCAGCTTAAACTTTGGCGCCTGTAAGTCATTCGCGTTGGGCTGCGCCAGCCCCTGCGCCCACAGCAGGTTCCATTGGGTGGGGTAGTCACGCCACATCAGCGGGTTGAGCCACTGCACACCCAGCAATACGGCAGCGGGTGCCTTGGCGGGATCGGTTTGTGCGGCAGCGGTTTGCATCCGTGGCCACGCCACGGGCTTGCGGGAATAGTTGGCAGACATTGAAACTCCAGGGTGACAAGCGGTGAGCAGCAGACAGGCGCTGACCAGTAACTTGGCGGAAGCGAACACGCGCCCGTGCGAACTCAAACGAAACAGGTAAGACATGCAGTTCCTCAGACGTAGGGCGTGTCAGACTTACCTGACTGGTGATGGGCCTGGAACACAGGCAGCCGATTGCGCTTGTGGGCGATCTGGAGAATCGTTAGGGCGCCTTTCTCTGCGACAAATTTGTCCTGTTCCGCTAGCGGCTTACTCTTCAATTTTGCGGTGTCGTAGTACTCAAATTCGTTATCCTGCTCGGGCTTCCTGCCCGGCGGAAAGTCGTCGCCTTTTTCTGGCCTCGGCTTACACCAGCGCCAATCCGCCATCCTCCGCAGTTGGTTCATCTGCACATTGTTGAATTTGCACAGGCCCACATCCACGTCGTAAGCCAGCACGTGCTCGCTGTGGTCGGGGTTGGTCAAGATAGTCGAGTGATTGGTGGCCTGTTGGTTGGCGCCCTTGGCAAGTAAGCCCATGCGCTCGGTTTTCTCGAACGACTCAAAGTTGCTGCCCTTTATGTCGCCGTGGCCCTGCGCGCTCAGCTTGCCCACATCCTCTTCCGTGAAGCCCCATGGGTTCAGCACTCCGGCACGGCCAAGTAATTGGCGATGCCCGCCGTCGGTATAGATGGCGCGCCGGGCACGTTGACGAATGCCCGCGTTCTGGTCGTAGCGCATGGCCGCTTCGCTGGCGGTGTCGCCCTGCCCCAGCTCTTTGCGCTGTTCCGCGTAGGGGTCTTCTCCCTCGAAGGTGTGACGCTTGGGGTTCAACGCATCACTGGCGGATTCCTTGTACCGATTGAACGGGCCTTCGATGCGTGAATCGCCTTCGCGCACCTCTCCAGGCCTGAATGAGGAACCATCACCGCCCGGTAAATAAAGCGACTTGGGCTCGATCCCCTTGCAGGGGACTTCGGGCGCGTTGACACGGACCTTCCAGCCATCGTCTGGGCTGGCATTCAGGTTGGCAAGCTTTGCGCCCACAGCGCTGCTGCCCCACAGGACGACCTGGAAGACAAATCCCCAGAGCGTTGCATTTGCCTTGCCGATGACACTACGGCGCTCGTCGCCCCAGATCTCCTTGACCTGCATGCGCAATTGGTCTGCACGCGGGGCCCAGAACTGTTTCTCGTTCAGATCGGCGCGGTTCGTTTGCTTCCAGTAGTCGAAGTAATCGCCAGCGCCACCAGTGGGGGCAAGGCCAACCTTGTACGGCCGCCCGGGCTGGCCCTCGGCCCACACGCGTTGGAATAGCAAGCCGTCGGCACGGGTCTCTTGCACGTCTTTGTCATTCAAGCCCAACCAACCCATGCCTTTGACGGTATCAATGGAGATCACACGGTCGTGCGGGTTGCAGTACAGGAACACGCGTTTTCGTGTTTTGCGGGCTTGCTCGTCTTGCGCGGTGGTATTCGGCTGGCTTCCGCATTTAGGGCGGCGGTTCCAGAGGTGTTCGTCAACAGTAGCGGTGTCGTAGTGCTTCGGCTCGAAGTTGCGCACGATGTCAAAGAAGTTCGCCAACCCTTCATAGCGGAACTCCTGCTTGACGCGCCCCTGCAACTCAGGCCAGTTGTATTGCGCGTAGTTATCAGCCCCACTTTTCTGCACGCTATAGGGCGCATTGGCCAGAATGTAGTTGTCGGCCACGCCGCACCCCTTCAAATCAGGATGATTGGCGGCGAAGTAGGCCGAGCACAGCCCGACCATGTTGCCTTGGCTATGGCAAACCACGGTCACAGGGCAATCTTTTCCGCCGTACTGCGCACGATGAATCTCACGGATGCGCGCGACCAGCTTGGCGAGGCGCCATGCAGCAAAGGCCTGGTAGTGTCGGGCCGGGCAACTGTAGACCTGGCGGTCGCTGGTATTCATGTCCTGCACGGCAAGGCCGAGGAACAATCCAGTGTCCGTACCATTGCCAAACATGTCAGGCAAAGCAGAGCAGCCGTTGGCAAAGGGGCCGCCGCCCCAAGCATCGGCTTCATCAAGCAGGATGCTTCCGCCCACGGTGGCAACTTCTGCTTTGCTGGCCTTGTAACCCCAGCGGAAGCGGATGACCGGACTGTAGCCGTCTTCCTTGATGAAGCTGGTGGACTTTAAGTCACGGTGGATGTAGCCATCCGCCGTGAGCTCGCCCATATAGCTGGCGGGCTGAAGCTGACCACTGCCCTTGATGCGGTGGAGTTGGTCATCCTTGCGCTGCAAGCGTGCGTTGAGCCCGGCCAGCAGGCCAATTTCACCATCGTCAAACCATTCACCATTGGAATTGACTCCGTGCACGAAAATGATGACGCCGGGCAACGGAAGGGGCGCGTCCACGTCCATGCGTGGTTTGCCGGGAAGACACAGCGCTTCGGCGTAAGGGCCGCTCGGGCGGCCTGCAGTCGTTTCGGTCATTGGATTGTTTTCTGGCTTATTGGGGCCGGCAAGCAACGGTCGCAACTTGATCAGGGCAAGATGGTGTGCAGATATTTCTCACGCGTGAACCTTTTCAGAACAATGTCTGTGAGCTCTTGATCTGCGACTGATCTCGGGGCTTCGAGATAATGGCGTTGATAGGCTTGCGCCTCTGGAAGCGATGCCATGGATGCGGCAACCACACAGTTCAAATTGCTTTCGCAAAGCGCGCCATTCACCTCGTAGGTCCGCACGACGCTGGCATAGCATTCCAATTCCGGCTGGTTGCTTATGCGCTCGCTCAACATGCAGCGCATCATCGAGAACTCGGGCACGTTGCCGCGTATCGCGATCGCCTCTTCAAGCTTGCTCAACGCGCCCGCGTAGTCTTTACGGTTGGCAAGCTCACTCGCTTGTTGTGCCAGCAAGAAGGCGCGCTTCGACTCAGGCGTCGATGCTTGCTTGGCCTGGGAGGCTATTTCACTCGATTGCGCTGACACCCGTTCCACTTGTTGCGGAACGGATCGCGCGCCTGCGCCACTGTCTGTGCAGCCGAGAATCCCCGCACCCGCCAGAAACAGAGACAACAACCAAGCTCGATTTCTAGACATTGATACTCCCGTTCCTTCTTTCTACATAGACACTCTCGATCGGTATGACGATCGATCCCTGGGACGGACCGGGCACGGCACGGCCTTCTTCGCCCTCATAGACATAACCTCCACTGAGTACCAACTCGACCTTGAGTGACTGGTCCGGAGGCGGGAGCGTCAGGGTTGCCGTGCCAATGGGAAGCGAACCATCCTTTGGCCAAAAACCTGCTTCATTGTTTATTCCCAAGGGGGTGGGAGTGCCGTCAATTCCGTTAGTTCGCAGCGATGCCTTGGCGAAGAAAACGACCTTACCCTTCTTGCTAGCGCTAGTGAGGCCCATGCCGTTTACCCACAGAGAATCGCCAGGCCCGCTGGATTTCAGGCTGAGATTTCCATAGATAATGAACACGCCAAGGGCACCGACGCCCTCGACAGGCAAGTAGGCGGCTCGCTTAATCTGGTAGGTCGACTGTTTCAGCTTGTATTGGTACCCGTTGTCGCGCATCCGATTGTCGTCGTCCAACGTCAACGAGGTGTGGACCATCCTTGCTTCCTGGCTAGGCTGCTCCTCACCAAAGGAGATCGACAGCGCCTCTGCTGCCTCAGACTCATGCAGGCCGGTTTCGCCCAGACTATTGGTGACGCCCTTTACGACGCTGCCGTCTTGCTTGACGATTTGATAGGGCGTGCCAGCTACCGGCAGGCTATCCGCCGGCCGGATCAGGCGGAACTTACGCCCGGTATCCCCCGAGTCGAACTGAGGCAGTGCCCGTTGGATACCCTCAGGCCCAGGCACATCAAAGTTCCCCGTATGGGCATGCACGCGTGTCGGCCCAAAGATGTCCACACACCCATCGGCAATGCGGATACCCGCGTTGCCGCTCATAAGCGTGATGCCATTCTTGGCATTACCCAGGATGCTGCCCTCGGTAGCAGTTACTACCACGTCGGTCTTGGCGTTGAAGTCCATGCCATCACTCTGTGATTGCAGAATGAGCTTGCCGCGGTGGGCAATACCTTTCCAAAATCCACTATGGGCAAACAGACTGATGCCGGTGCCGCCATTGACGACGTACTGCTGGCCGGCCGTGTACTGCTGGTTGAGCTTGGACACGGTGTCGATATGCTTACCGGCGTAGCTGGTGATGGTTTGCGGGCTGGCGAGGGCCATGCCAGCCGGCGCGTAGGCACCCAGCAGCGGTTGGCCACCATGCCCCGGTGCTTCCTTGTGGTTGTTGGCTCCCGCATCCCATTCCTGAACAGCTTTGGTCAAGCTGCTTTGCGGGTCCGTGTCTGGCTGTGCTGCTTCGTGCTGGCTGCTGTAGTCCCCGAATGACTTGGCGGTTTCGAGCGCGGCTTCCAAGCAGCGGATGAACTCATCGCGCGTGAGGTGACCGCCCACGGCGTTGATCTGGCCTTCTGCGGTGAGGAAGAGGCCCTTGGCACCGCGCACGCTGCCGTGGCCGTCGGTGCGCAGGTCGAAACCCTCACCACGTTGGTCTCTGCGCCCGGGGTTGCCGGGCACGCTGGTCAAGTAGCCGAGGTTGAGCTGACTGGTCTGGTGATCGGAAGACAACTGGGCCTGAATCTGGCCCTGCGTGTCATCCATCAGCAGGTGGTTACGCCGTTGCCCGAAAAGTTCTTTGCTAGCCACACCAGAGAGCGCGTGCTGCGTTGGCAGGCTCCAGGGTGGCGTGTTGAGCTGGTTAGGAACGCGCCCCATCACAACGGGCGTGTTCGGATCGCCGTTCAGGTAGCACACCAACACCTCCTGCCGGATGCGGGGCACGTGCATGGCGCCAAACTGGTCGCCAGACCAACCGTTGGCAACACGGATCCAGGGCGAGGAGTTCTCGTCGTACTTGCCGTAGCGGTCCCATTCGAACTGGACTTTGACGCAGCCGTGGTCATTGGTCCATACCTCTTGGTTCTTGGGGCCGGTGACGATGGCGCGCTGGATGCCTTGAACGCGCGGCTTGTGGGCGGTCAGCGCCGGACGGAAGACTTCGTCGGTGGGGTGGGCTTCCAGCTTGACGCGGCAGGTGTATTGCTGTGTGCTGCCACTATGAATGCCCACGTCTTCCAGCGTGAGTTCAGTGCTGACGATGAGCACCTCGCGGTTCAGGGCGTCGTGGTCGTGGTTGCTAATCTGGTAGGTGCAACCTGCGGCGATACCGCGCAGGTTGCCTGCGCCGTACATACGCCGGCCTTTGGCACGCCGCTCTTCCGCGCGGATGCGCACTCGGAAGTTGCCGACTTCACGGCTGTCGTAAATGCCGGGTTCGTATTCGTAGCGCTCGAATTCTGAGAAGTGGGTGTCGCGTGGCAGGCTGTCGCTGACGGTCAGATCGGCCTTGGGCTGGCGCGGGTCGTAGTCCTTGAGGGTGACGCGGCCGGTGCGCAGGCGATTCTTGGGCTCGAAGCGCGTCAGGTGCTCCTGGTCGACCTTGAAACCTTGCGGGTAGATCGACAGCGCGTGATACGCCTGGCTGGGGAATTTTTTCCAAGCGCCGGATTCGGAGACGAGGACGAGCCGGTGGTGACCACCGTCGTGCTCGAAGAAGTAGGTGATGCCCCATTCTTCTGTGAGACGTTGGATGAAGTGGGCGTCGGTCTCGCCGTGCTGCACTTCCCAAATCAGCTTGGGGAAGACGCGGGTGTCCAGACGCTTGTCCACCGAGTACGGGTAATCGGCCAGCACTTCGTCCAAGATGTCGATGACTGACTTGTTCTGGAACGATTTGAAGTCGGAGGTCTGCGTCGCTAGCCAGAGCCAGGGGCGCAGGGTGTAACGATAGAGACGATTGCTGTCCACACCGCCGATCAGCTCTACGGCGGTGATCAGGCCGGTGATCTGGCGCTCGCCCGCGCCAATGCCGCCCAGTAACCCCTCGCCCATGCCGTCGAGTTCAATCGACAACGTCATCTCTTGGCCGATGGCGGCATCGAGATCGGATTCAAGCATGGACTGATCGGCGGCGAGGGAGACGGGGCGCAGATCCACCGTGTAGGTGAACAGCTCGCTCAGGGCTTCGCGGCCCGAAACGCGCACGAATTCCAACTGCGGCATGCCCAGCAATTCGGGAATCGCGCTGCTTGTCGCTTTGACTGTGCGATGACTGCCCATCAAGTTGGAAATCTCTTCTGCTGCGCCCATCTCTCGACTCCTTATGATTGAGACACCACTGTGATGACTGGTGGCGCTGCCCATCTAATCGTTGTTGCCGTCAGATGGGCTGGACATATCACGCTTTCTGATTGCCCTTGATCCAGCGCTTCCAGCTACCTTGCTAGTTCATGGCTGTTGCAGCGGCCATGCCTGCAATGCCCAGCGGCACCAGCGGAATCGACAGGAGCGTCAACACCCCATCGGCAGCGACCGTCAGCGGTGTGAGCAGCACCAGCGCGGCCTTACCACCGGTCGGCACCTCTTCACGAATCTGCACGCTGTAGGTCTGGTTGAACTTCTTGGCCAGCGCAGAAGGCATCGTGAACCCCTTGGCGCTGTAGCGTTTTCCGCTCAACAGGAACGACTGCGTCATGCGTCCGCTGGCGTTCTTTGAGAAGCCGTAGGACTGTGCCAGCCGCTGTTCCTCGCTGCTCGCATCCGCCGGCAAGGACAGCGTGAAGCCCCCGGTCATGTCCGACTCCGGCGTCACCTTGAACTGCTCCATGCGCGCCGTTACTTTCGGGTGCAGCGGCGAGTCCATGACCTCAACCAGACGCGGCGGCGTGTCGAGGATGTAGTGGTACTGCGATCCAAGCACAACGATCTTCGAGCCATTGGCCGCTACCAGAATCTGGCTCACGTTCTCTGTGTAGTTCTTGTATTCCTTCTGTGAGATTTCCGAATACAGTGACTTGGTAACGGGCGCGCATGCGCCAAGGCCCAACAGCGGCAGGACAGTTGCTGCCAGGATCAGTTTGCCTTTCATTTCTATATTTCCTCTTGGTCTTTTTTTGAACAATCAAGGTGGTGCCCACCCGATGTAATCAGCTATCGGATGGGCAAGCCTAGTTAGGCTTCCTTATTGCCCTTGATGTCGTAACCAGCCGTGATCGCACCACCGCTGCCACCCTGGGCGTTCTGCACCATGTACTCCTGCTTGACCTTGGAGAACGACAGCGCCACCTTCTCGCGCACACGCGCCTCGTCGGTCGCGGTACCACGCGGTGCCACCTTGGTCACGATCACATCGCTCATCGTTAGCTTCAGGTACTCCAGCGGGTTGCCGCCGGCCTTTCGCACTACCAGCGTGGCTTGGTCGATGTGCTTACCAGTCAGGCAGTACTTCATCAGGTTGGGCGATGCACGGTCGACGTAGTGCTCGAAGGACAGGTCCGACACGGTGGCTTTGCCGGCACCGCCGCCGCTGCCGGCGTGCATGTTTGACTGTTGCTCGATGTTCCAGTCCCACACCAGCACTTCGATTTCGTTCTTGTGCGACGAGTCTTGCGATTCGCCGTCGATGCCATTGATCTTCAGGAAGATGTCCTGTGCCATTGCAAAGCTCCTTTTGTTGTATTGAGTCTTTCGTCAGGTACTGCTAACAAAGGCCGCAGCAGTTCCCCGCGGGCCTGCCGGTAACAGGTCCGTTGGGAACCACCTTGGATTCAGGGGTAAAGCTGGGGGTCAGGTTTACGCAGCTTCCTTAACCGACGGCAGGCGCGCCACCAAGCGCAGCGAGACGGTCAGACCTTCCAGTTGGAAGTGCGGGCGCAGGAAAAACTTAGCGCTGTAGTAGCCCGGGTTGCCTTCCTGCTCTTCGACCACGACTTCGGCGGCAGCCAGCGGGCGGCGTGCCTTGGTCTCTTGCGAGGAGTTGGCCGGATCGGCATCCACGTAGTTCATGATCCATTCGTTCAACCAGCGCTGCATGTCTTCGCGCTCCTTGAAAGCACCGATCTTGTCGCGCACGATGCACTTCAGGTAATGCGCAAAGCGCGAGCAGGCAAACAGGTACGGCAGGCGCGCCGACAGGTTGGCGTTGGCCGTGGCATCCGCGTCGTAGTACTCGGCCGGTTTTTGCAGCGACTGCGCGCCGATAAAAGCAGCGTAGTCGGTGTTCTTGCGGTGGACTAGCGAGATGAAACCGTTCTTCGACAGTTCGGCTTCGCGGCGGTCGGAAATGGCGATTTCGGTCGGGCACTTCATGTCGACGCCACCATCGTCGGTCGGGAAGGTGTGGCACGGCAGATTCTCAACCACGCCGCCACTCTCCACGCCGCGAATCAGCGTGCACCAGCCGTATTGCTTGAACGAGCGGTTGATGTTGACGGCCATGGCGTACGCCGCGTTGCTCCACACGTACTTACGGTGATCGGCGCCGTCGGTGTCCTCTTCAAAGTCGAAGGCATCGACCGGGTTGGTCTTGATGCCGTACGGCAGACGCGAGAGGAAACGCGGCATGGCCAGACCAACGTAACGGGCATCTTCCGAATTGCGCAGGCTATTCCACGGTGCGTATTCCAGGTTCTGGAAGATCTTGGACAGATCGCGCGGGTTGGCCAGCTCTTGCCACGAGTTCATCTGCAGCACGGAAGGCGACGCACCGGCAATGAACGGGGCGTGGGCGGCAGCCGAGATCTTGGCGAGCGAGCCGAGCAGCTCGACATCCGGCGGCGTATGGTCGAAGTAATAATCCGCAACAAGGCAGCCGTACGGCTCGCCGCCGAGCTGGCCGTACTCTTCTTCGTAGACGCGCTTGAAGAACGGGCTTTGGTCCCAGCCGATGCCCTTGTAGCGGCGCAGCGTGCGGCGCAGTTCTTCCTTGGAGACGTCCATCACGCGGATGCGCAGCTTCTCGTCGGTCTCGGTGTTGGAGACAAGATGATGCAGGCCACGCCAGGCGGATTCCAGCTTCTGGAAGTCTTCGTTGTGCAGGATCAGGTTGATCTGCTCGGAGAGCTTGGAGTCGATCGCACCGATGATGGCCTCGATGCTCTTGTAGGCATCGTCGCTCATGGTGAATGTGCTGGCGAGCGCCTGCTCGGCCAGGGTGCGGACGGCCAGATCAACGGCCTCACGGGCTTGGTCGGTCTTTGGGGAGAACTCGCGGTTCAGTAGCGCCGCAAAGTCGGACTGGTCAGCCGTTGCGACGCTCTGTTGTTTCTGTTGTTGTGCGGAAGCCATGGATTGCTCGCTCAATGGTGGAAGTCAGGAAGGCAAGAAGCTGGGTGGCTCAGGCGTCGGTCTGTTCGGTTTCGGCTTGAACCGGCATCACCTCAGGCTTCGGTGCCTTGGCCAGTGCCCGCAACAGCGCCGGGTCTTGCAGCAATTGGTTAATGAGCGACTCTGCGCCGGACTTGCCGTCCATGTAGGTCTGAAGGTTGGCAAGCTGCGTGCGGGCCTCGAGCAGTTGCCTAAGCGCGTCGACCTTGCCGGCGACCGCGGCGGGCGAGAAGTCTTCAATGCTCTCGAAGGTCATGTCGACCATCAGTTGGCCTTCGCCGGTGAGCGTGTTCTGCACGGCAAACGCAACGCGCGGCTTCATGGCTTTCATGCGCTCGTCGAAGTTGTCGATGTCGATTTCGAGGAACTTGCGATCGGCCACCGCAGGCAGCGGCTCGGCCGGCTTGCCGGACAGGTCGGCCAACACGCCCATCACGAAAGGCAACTCAATCCGTTTCTCCGAGCCGTAGACTTCGACGTCGTACTCGATCTGGACGCGCGGTGCGCGGTTGCGCGCAATGAATTTTTGCGAACTGTTCACAACAGACATGAATCTCCCCTGTTGGGTTGAATGAAGAGGAAGTGCTTGAGGAGCGTGCCGCCGGCGCTAAGCCGGTTCGGCGGCGGGAATGACCGGCTCTAGGCCGCGTCCGGAAAGGTATTCGGCTTGGTAAGCCAACTCGATGCCATCACTGACCAACTGGATGTGGATGGTGGCGAGTGGCTGTTTGCCTGCCAGCGCACCCAGCCAAAGCTTGGCCAGTTGTGGCTGGATACGTTGTTCAATGAAACTGATGAGCTGGCGAGCGCCTGTTTCACCGATCGGGCAACGCTCGACGATGTGCGCAACCACGGCGGCGTCATAGGTGAGCGCGATGTCGTGCTGCTCACGCATGCGCTTGACCACGCGGTCTAGGTGCAGGCGGACGATACGGCCGAGGTTATCGGCGGCCAACGGCAGGTACGGCACCACCACCAGACGACCGAGGAATGCGGCGGGGAAAATCTTGCGCAGCTCGGGCATGAGTGCGTCGCGCAGTGTGGCGGGTTCCGGCAGCAGCGCCGGGTCATCGCACAGGCTGGTCAGCAGGTCAGAGCCAGCGTTGCTGGTCAGCAGCAGGATCGTGTTCTTGAAATCGATGTGGCGCCCTTCCCCGTCCTCCATATAGCCCTTGTCGAAGACTTGGTAGAAGACTTCGTGGACGTCCGGGTGGGCCTTCTCCACCTCGTCGAGCAGCACAACGCTATAGGGGCGTCTGCGTACGGCTTCGGTCAACACGCCGCCCTCGCCATAGCCGATATAGCCCGGCGGCGCGCCCTTGAGCGTGGAGACGGTGTGCGACTCCTGGAATTCGGAGAGGTTAATGGTGATGAGGTTCTGCTCGCCGCCGTAGAGGGCATCGGCCAAGGCTAATGCGGTTTCGGTCTTGCCGACGCCTGAGGGGCCGACCAACAGGAAGACGCCGACGGGCTTATTGGGGTCGGTCAATTGGGCGCGCGCGGTCTGGATGCGCTCGCCAAGTTGGGCAAGCGCGTGGTCCTGGCCGATGACGCGTGTGCCCAGCGTTTGCGGCAGGGCCACTACGGTGGCGATCTCGTCAGCCACCATGCGGGTGACGGGGATGCCAGTCCAATCGGCCACGATGGCGGCGACCACAGCTTCGTCCACCTCGGTGTACACCAACGGTGTCTCGCCTTGGGCGGCCTGCAACTCGGCTTCGAGGTCGGCCAGTGCGGCCGGCGACTGGCTCGCCCCTTCCGGTACGGCGTCGATTGCCTGCCGCTGCTCCAGAATGCAGGTGGCAAGTGCCCGCTCCTGCTGCCAGCGGGCTTCGGCTTGACCGAGTTCGATGTTGATCTCGCGTATCACACTGTCGACCTCGGCGATACGGCGACGATCTGCCTTACCGAACGCGGCTTCCTTGGCAAGCAAGGCCGATTCGGCCTGGGCAGCAACCAAACGCTGCCGCGCCAACTCAACGGTGGCGGGCGGTGCGTGCAACGACAGGGCGACGCGCGCGCACGCGGTGTCGAGCAGGCTGATGGCCTTGTCGGGCAACTGGCGCGAGGGGATGTAGCGGTGCGAGAGCTTGACGGCAGCACGCACAGCCTCGTCGCGGATCAAGACCTTATGGTGAGCTTCAAAGGTGCCCACCAGGCCACGCACCATGGCGACAGCGTTGGCTTCCTGCGGCTCCATCACTTGCAAAACTTGGAAGCGCCGGGTGAGCGCGGGGTCTTTCTCGATATGGCGTTTGTATTCGCTCCACGTGGTGGCACCGATCGTGCGCAGAGCCCCACGGGCCAGTGCGGGCTTGAGCAGGTTGGCGGCGTCGCCCGTACCGGCTTGGCCACCTGCGCCGACCAGGGTGTGCACTTCGTCCACGAACAGGATGACGGGCTTGGCGGATTTGGTGGCCTCTTCCAGCACCCCTTTCAGGCGCGCTTCGAATTCGCCCTTCATGCTTGCGCCGGCTAGAAGTGCACCAACGTCCAGGCTGAGCACGCGGACGTCTTTGAGGCTCGGGGGAATGTCGCCAGCAGCGATGGCCTGAGCCAGGCCTTCGATGACGGCCGTTTTGCCGACACCGGCCTCGCCGATCAGCAGCGGGTTGTTTTGGCGACGGCGCAGCAGGATGTCCGTCATGGTGCGGATTTCGTGCTCGCGACCGATGACGGGGTCGAGTTGGCCTGCGCGTGCGGCTTCCGTCAGGTCGCGGCAATACTTGGCGAGTGCGCTCTTGCCCGTACCTCCAGGGGCCATCGCACCGCTCGCCTCGCCTGGAATGGCCGGCGCGAGGCCGCTGCCATCGTAGGCCGCTTCCTGGCTTTCGGGGGATTGCGCGATCAGCGCGGGAATGCTGTCGACCAACTCCTCCGCTCGCACCTTGGCGAACTGATGGGAAATACCGAGAACGGTGCGGCGCAGTTCCGGTGTCTTGAGCAGCGCGGTCAGCAGATAGGCACCGCGCACGCGGTCATCGGCGAATGCAAGCGTGGCATACACCCACGCGCGCTCGACAGCAGCTTCGATTTGGAAGGAGAAATCGCTGATGGAACTGGCGCCGGCTGGCAGGGAAGATAGTGCGCGTGCAAGATCAGCCTCAAGTGCCTGGAAATCGGCTTCGGCATGCCTCAGCACGCGCTGCAGGTCACTATCGGATGCTTGCAGTAGCTGATGCAACCAGTGCACAAGCTCGACGTATGGGTTGCCACGGAGCTTACAGAAGGCGGTCGCGCTCTCGATCGCCTTGAAAAGGGTGGAATTTAGTCGGCCGAATAGCACCTGACGTGAGATATCCATGACTCTTTTTAACTCCCCAAATGGCCGCCAATAACATGTCTGACGGCCAGATTTCATCCCTCATTTTTGGAGAGAAGCGTATGGTCAAAATCGCACCCAGGCAACTGAAATAAGCCTCTAGATAAATCACAAAAAAACACACTCAACTAAACGCGACATTTGATTTCAAACGAGCCCTTGCTTTTTTAAAAAAAGAGCGGAGAAATCACCGAAGACGTTGATTCCACCACGAAAATTAACAAAAATTCACCTGATACAAGCGACCAACTTAGGGCTATTCCGATTGCTTATTTATTAAACACCTCACTCGCTCAATCTCGATTTTATTAAAACTAAATTCAGACTCCAATAAATAGAAGAACTGGAGATTTCCGAACATTTCTGGCTAGGAGAAACTCCGATTATGATCTGCGCCATTTATCAAAAATTGGGCGTAGAAATCATGGGCGACCAGCAGTTCCCAGCGGCGCAGCGCAGCATCCTCGATGACCTGGTGCCCAGCGACGACACATCGGGTTGGGTACCCGACGCTGGCGACCCCTTCTCGATTCTTCGACGCACTGGCGGCATGGAGCTCACCCAGTCGCCGCCCACCGCTGCGAGCAATCCTGAAGATGTGCTGATGCAACTCAGCCGCGAGGCCGATGCGGTGCTACGTAACCCCGAGCTGGCCAATGCCTACTACCAGCATCAGGTACCTCCACGAAGCGATGGTGCAATTGCCAGTTTTGCTGATGCAACGTCTGCCGATCCGCTACAGGTAGGTACGCAGCCAGCAACCGACAGCCTGCTTGACATGCTGATTGGCCAGCCTCGAATTGAGAGCCTCATCGGTGATGCAGACAACTTCACTGACTTGCAACCACTCTTTGCCACCCCGGCGATGCCGGACGTTCTGCATCTTTTTGCGGGCGACATCGTGATCGCGGAGCGACGCGCTATCACGGCGGCGCTGGCCCGCCGCGAGCACCACCTCGTCTCGATGGACAGTGCCTACTTACCGGCTGTCACATATCAACAGGAATCACATAACCATGACAACTGACACCTTGCTTATGGATCCGTCGTCGACATCGGGTCTGGCAGCCGTTCTGCAGCACAACGGCTCGGTTGCTCAAACGCTGCAGAACGCTGAAGTGCGCGTGCGTCAGCAACCTGGCGCGTTTGAAGAGCGCTGGCAGCTCTTTCAATGGTTGTGCGTGACGGGCGACTGGGAGCGCGCGCTCAAGCAATTGCAGGTCGCGACCCAACTGACGCCAGACTTTGCGCAGACCGCACACGCCTATCGCAACCTGATTCGGGCGGAGATTTTTCGTCAGGGCGTGTTCAACGGAGAGCGCGAACCCGGTGCACTGCTAAGCCCGCCGGCCTGGTTGGAGCCGTTGCACAAGGCATTGGCACAGGCGGCATCAGGAGACATTGAAGAAGGGGACCATAGCCGACACCTTGCCCTCGTAGACGCAACTACGGCATGCGGCGCACACAATGCGGGCACCTTTGCCTGGATCAGCGATAGCGATACGCGTCTTGGTCCCACCTGCGAAATCATCTCGGCGGGCCGTTATGCCTGGCTGCCGTATATCCAGACGCGCAGGTTGGAGATGAGCGCAGTGACTGGCCTGCTCGACTTGGTCTGGCGCCCGGCCACCGTAACACTTGCAGACGGCATGGTCTGTCGGGGCTTCATACCAGTGCGTTATCCCGGCTCTGAGCATGGCAACGATGCGACCCGGCTCGCGCGCGAGACCCATTGGACCGAGTTGGGTGAGACGGGTGTCCTGGGCTGGGGCCAAAAAACATGGACAACGGATCAGGGAGACATTGGGCTACTCGATGTGACCCTGCTCGTGCTGGAGAACTAGTGTGTCAGGGCACCGCACACCGATCCGCCCCAATGCACAACTGCTGCCGACACTCTTTGACCGGTTACGGGACGATGCACCACAGCGGCAAACGGAAGCCGCTAACGAATACACGGTCACGCGCACACAGATGCGCGAGATCCTGCAACGCGATCTGACTTACTTGCTGAACACGACCAATCGCGAAGACGAGATCGATCGGACACGCTACCCAGAAGCAGCGAGTTCCACTCTCAACTATGGGGTACCGCCCGTTGCCGGCGGCTATCTGTCGGAACACAAATGGACCGACATCGTCAAGATCGTGCGCCGCGCGATTCTGGATTTCGAGCCACGGCTCATTCCTGGCTCCCTGGAGGTCAAGCCATTGCTCAAGGAAGGTGCGCCAACGCGCTACAACGTGCTCCTGTTCGAGATCAGTGGACTGATCCACATGGACCCATACCCGATGGCATTTACCGCGCAGAGCTCGCTCGACCTGGAAACAGGTCACATGAACGTCCGCTCACTTCATGCCCACTGAAACCATGGACCCACAACTTCTGGATTACTACAACCGGGAACTGGTCTACATGCGGGAGCTGGCCGGTGAATTCGCCCGGCAGCACCCGAAGGTCGCCAAGCGCCTTGGCATGCACGGCATCGAGGTGGCAGACCCTTATGTAGAGCGCCTGATCGAGGCGTTCTGTCTGCTGTCGGCACGCACTCAAATCAAGCTGGATGCGGAGTTCCCACGCTTCACGCAACGGTTGCTGGAGGTGATCTACCCGAACTACGTAGCGCCGACGCCAGCCATTGCGGTGGCGCAGTTCTACCCTAGTCGCACGGAAGGCGATCTGGTGCGCGGGGTTTCAATACAGCGGGATACGGCTTTGCTCGCAAAGGCACCACCTGGCGAATCCACCGAGTGCGAATTCCGCACCACCCAACCGCTGACGCTGTGGCCAATCGAGATTGCGGAAGCGCGGCTTACCGGCATTCCACCGGACATTCAGGGCATGGAGCGCTATTTGCCGGCGCACGTGAGCGTACAAGGCACACTGCGCCTGCGGTTGCGGCTCACACACGATGTCAGGTTCAGCCAGTTGGCCGGCCTGGATCGCCTGCCCATCTACCTGAGTGGCAATGATCAGATTGCCTCACATTTGTTCGAGCTGATCCACAGTGCTGGCTGCACGACACTCATCGGCAAGCCTGGCGCCATGGATGAACGTCCAACCGCCGTCACGGACAACGCCGTCAGCCATGTCGGCATGGCACCCGACGACAGCGCACTGCCATTAGCCTGGAACAAATTCCACGGGCACAACTTGGTACATGAGTACTTCACATGCCCGCAGCGCTTTTACTTCTTCGGGCTCGATGGCCTTGCGCGGGGCCTCGCAAAGATCGACGGCCGCGAAGCGGAGTTTGTGGTGCTGCTCTCCAAGGCACCGAGTGCAGTGGTGAGCCAAGTCGATGCCAGCCAGTTCGCGCTGTTCTGCACACCGGTCGTCAACCTCTTCCCGATGCGCACCGACCGGATGGAGGTGAGCCCGGGCCGTACAGAATTCCACCTGGTGGCCGACCGGCGACGCCCGCTTGATTACGAGGTGTTCTCGGTACAGAAGCTCTCGGGCCAGGTGACCGAGCACAGTACGCCGATCGACTTCCGGCCGCTGTTTGCTACGCTCAACAGCGATGAGGGCAACCATGGCCGGTACTTTTCTGTGCGTCGGGAGCGGCGGTTGATCTCAGACCAGGCGCGTAAGTACGGCACCCGCACAGCCTACACAGGCACGGAGGTGTTTCTCTCGCTGGTAGACCAGAACGAAGCGCCCTACCCGAACGACCTGCGCTATCTGTCGGTGGAGGCGATGGTGACTAATCGGGATTTGCCGAATCTGGTACCGCGCAATGGATTCAGTGATCTGAGCTCACCCGCTTCGATTCCGGTAGAAGGGATTGGGTTGATCCGCCCGCCATCGGCACCGCATGCGCCGTTTGCCGAAGGCGAGATGGCCTGGCGGCTGATCCGCCAGTTGGGCTTCAACTACCTGTCGCTGATGGATCTCGACCATCGACAGGGTGGCCAGGGGCTGCGCGACATGCTTCGGCTATTCGTGTCGGCCAACGATACCGCCCAGCAGCGGCAGATCGAGAGCCTGATCGGTTCCAAGCTCAAGCCAGTGACACGGCGCATGCCGGGGGCGGGTCCGATTCTGTATGGCCGAGGCGTGCAGTGTCAGTTGACGGTGGATGAGGCCGGCTTCTCTGGCGTCAGCCCGTACCTGTTTGGCGTGGTGCTGGAACACTTCCTGGCGCGCCATGTGTCGGTCAACGCCTTCACGGAAACCGAGCTGCACGCGATGGAGCGCGGACTGATCCACCGCTGGTCGCCCCGCACGGGCGGCCGCAATGTCATCTAGGGTCGTTTAGCCATGTTCCACGGTCAAAATGATCTTGGGCCACCGCCCGCGCCAGCACGGCACGCCCAAAGCCACTACGCGGATCTGCAACCATGGAAGCTGAGCTTTCTCGGGCTATTGCGGGGGCTGTCTGCGCGCCATGCCTCTCTGCCGCCTGTAGGCCGCGCACCCCGCCCGCAGGCGGAACCCTTCCGCATCGGGCAAGTGGCTTCGCTCACCTTTGCGCCACGCGAGATTGCAAAGCTGGAGCAGCGCGCCGATAGCCTGCGTATCCAGTTGTTCGGCCTGGGCATGCTGGGGCCCAATGGCGCGCTGCCGATCCATTTAACGGAAATCGTTCGGGAACGAACCGAGGCGCACCATGACAACACCACGGCCGCATTTCTGGACATCTTCCACCACCGCGCGCTGACGCAGTTCTATCAGGCTTGGGCTGAATCACAGGCAGCCGCTGGACTCGACCGGCGTGACGAGGAGGTGTTCTCGCGCTACATCGGCTGGCTGGCAGGAGCAGAGGCTGACGAGATCGCTCGCAGTGCGCTGCCACCACATGCGCGGCTGGCAGCCAGTGCCCACCATGTGCGGGAGTCGCGTAGCCCGGACGGCATCGTGGCGGCGCTATCGCATTTCTTTGGGGTGCCGGTGCAACTGCAGGAGTTTGTGCTGCATTGGATTGCACTGGATGCTGCCGAGTGCAGCCACCTCGGCCGCCCGGGTGCAACCAGCGTGATGGGGCAAGGCGCCTTGCTCGGCGAGGCTGTGCCCGATCGCCAGCACAAGTTCCGGCTCATTATCGGACCGCTCGACCTGCAGCAGTATTTGAACTTCACCCCCAAGGGACGCGATCTGCCCGTGCTGGTGGAGTGGGTGCGCAGCTTTGTGGGCTTTGAGTTTGAGTGGGAAGTCGAGCTGCAAGTGCAACCACAATCTGCCCCGCCGGCCGTGCTAGGCGCAGATGAGCGTCTGGGATGGTCGACCTGGCTCGGGCGGTCCGATACAAGCTGCGCCATTACAGGCATGGTCTTTCAACCTGAACACTATGTTGCTCAATAAGCTCATGAAGGCAGTCGCTTCCAAGCCGGCCTCCTCGCCTGATATCCGATTTGCTGAGTTGGCGTTGCCGATCAATGCGGATCAGCCATGTGGTCCGGACCTTGAATACGACACGGAATATGTGGTGCTGCAAGCCCGTGCCACCCCGCGCGAGGCAGCCCAGTACGGGGACTTTATGACGCCGACCGATGCGCTGAACTGGCCTGAGCTGGAGCGCGATTGCCAACGGCTGCTGTTGCGCACCAAGGACATCCGGCTACTGACACTCTTTCTACGATGTCGCACTCGACTGGACCAGGCCGAGGGCCTGCGCGATGGCCTCGCGCTACTGCATGCGGTGCTGACGGCCTTTCCCGAGCAAGTCCATCCTCAACTTGAGATCGATGGGGAGATTGACCCTGGCGTTCGGGCAAACGCGCTCGCGATGCTAGTCGATCCACAAGGGTTGTTAGCCGACGTGCGCGAGATTGCCCTGAGCAGGAATGCCATGCGCCTTCAGATACGCGACATCGAGCGTGCGCTTGGCATGTCACGTCCAGCCGATGCGCTTGCGCCGGCATCAGTGCATCAGCAACTGGAAGCCCTCCGTAGCCAAGGACTGCCTCAGATTGAGGCTATGCAGGAAGCCTGCGCGCTGGCGCAGTCCATTCAACTGTGGTCCGAAACTTCACTGCCCGATCACGCGCCAGATTTGAAGCCGTTGATACGGCTGCTGCAATTGGCCGGGCGTCCTGACTCGGCGCAGCCCGTGGCGATTGAATATGCGCCGGCAAGTGAAATACCCCCTGCTGCTGCACCGGCCCCAGCGCCCCCCCGCGCCAACAATGCCCCGTTGCCGCCAGCAGACGCGCAACCTGCCCCCTCCCAGAACGTCAACGCTATGCCAACCAGCCGTCACGCCGCTTTGACGCAAATCCGCTTCGCTCGCACTTGGTTTGAAGCGCACGAGCCAAGCAGTCCGGTCGCGCTGTTGCTTCGGCAGGCAGAGTCGCTGGTGGGGAAACCGTTTGCGGAGGTGTTTCAGGCGATTCCCGCGGATATCGTTGAAAGGTGGGCGCAGAACGAATAATGGTGCCGTGCGCAGGACGTACAACATCGGACAGCAACTGCCCTCTTCCCGGCGTTCCTGCGCACGTTGTGCCATCGGCGACACCCTATTGCAAAAATGAGCCTTAAGAGACGCACAAAACTGCCGATAGGCAGAGGTTGTGGGGAATGCTCTACACCCAAGCCTCGCCGCTTCAGAAGGCTTCCAGCAGTCGTGGCCACAGGTCGGCCCATCCGGCCTAGGCTCGGTTGCCGAATGCGCGCTTGTCTTGTTCCCATTCCTGTCACCTGTCCGATCTCATGCTCAGCCCGCTCGCTCTGATAGGTATCGTGATGGTGTCCTGCTTGATGAGCGTCGCCATCCTTGGA